>BNJU01002006.1_pt1 | contig 250177 bp, 311 predicted proteins | sample 8539281 | NCBI WGS metagenome assembly BNJU01 (sample SAMD00202456, study PRJDB9452) | human saliva metagenome | isolation source: human saliva | place: Japan | reverse complement strand
AATGAAAGGCTAAAAAGGAAATTTATAGTTTATTTGAATAATAATAGTGGGCTTTGCAACAGAGAATATGAAGATAAAAAGTGTAATAGAGAACTCAGGAGAAGCTTGAAAGAAAGATGCTATGGTGAATATGCATCTTTTTCAGCTTCATCACTTGGCAGAGATGTGGAGGAAGAGCCTGACGAGATAAGACTACTTTCTATCAGAGGGACAGAGACAGATCCCACCGCAAGTATTTAGAAGGCTGAAGCATAAGACTCAGGTCTTTCTTGATCCGGAAGGAGACCACTATAGGACAAGACTTACCCATACTTTGGAGGTTTCTCAGATTATGAGAACCATAGCCAGAGCCCTTATGTTAAATGAAGACCCGACTGAAGCCATAGCCTTAGGGTGATGACCTAGCTATACTCCTTTGACACGCAGGGAGAGAGAGCACTAACAGATTTCGCCTTATGGCTTCCATCATAACATAGAGCGTAGGTGGTCAGAACTGCTTGAGAAGATGGAGTCAGGGCTTAACCTCACAAAGAAGTAAGAGATGGAATCAAAACCACAGAGTGTTTGCAAGTTTCAACCCTGAAGGTGAAGATTGTAAGGTTTCTCTCTGACAAATAGCCTATGTCAACCACGATATAGATGACGCCCTAAGAGGAGGGATATCGATTGAAAATGACCTCCAAGCGAGTTTACTGCTGTGGTTAAGATGATGTGCAAAGAGAAGACAACTATGGTAAAGGATGTAATATTTTACCAGTATGGGGAAAATGAAGTAAAGATGTCTGAGACTGTTGAGGCGGCTTGATGAGAGGCCTTAGGTCTTTCTCATGAAGGTTCATTGTAACTTGGCAAAAGAGAGGAGGTTCAGGCGCAGAGGTTTGTTGAGTATTTATATGGGCATTATTCTGAAACTGAACACTGCCTATAGAGTAAAACAGAGGAGAGGGGAGAACCGCTTGAAAAGGTGGTTTGCGACCACATAGCGGGATGTCGATGACTATGCTATAAAGACGATTAAAGAAATATTTGTTCCGTCCGCCGGGGAAAATACTATGAGATAAGATGTTTATTCAGAAGGAGATTGTAGATGAGGTTAGAGAAAAAAATGATATAGTGGATGTCATTCCTATGTCAGACTTACAAGGAGAGGCCCAACTATGTAGGCTTGTGTCTGTTTCACACGAAAAGACGCCTCTTTTTTCGGTGAACACAGGAAGGACCTTTCACTGTTTTGGATGTGTGTTGAGGCAATGCACAGCTTTGTAATGAAGTATGAGAATTGACGTTTCCGAGGCACAAAGCATTTGGCTGACAGAGCAGGGATTAAGCCCGGAAGAAGAGGATAAATCCGAAGGAGGAAGAGGGCAGATCTAAGGACTAGATTGTTTGAGATATACAAGAGGCAGCAAAGTTTTATTACTCAACTAAGGGGAGAATATGGAAGCCACCCCATGAATACCTTAAAACAGAGGCTACAGAAAGACTATCAATGCACTCGACCTGGCTACCAGCAAAATCGCCAAACGCATTATAGCAACCACCCAAAGTCAAAAGGGCTATAGTGACGACTGAATGACAAAAGGCAGAACTTGTATCCTTCGAAAGAGGCAGGGGTATATTTGATATGTTCTGGAACAGGGGTTACTCTTTCCTATTATGGATCTAAACACATAAGGTTATCGCCTTTCAGAGTGAAGAGTGATGGGTGATGGAGATCACAAACCTTAACTCCAGAGAGACCATATTTAATAAGAGAAGGAATTATGGCTTAAACTTTGCTGCATATTACAGAGAAGGATATATTCACTCAGAGGGATATATGGATGATTGCCCACCAGGCGGCTTACCAATGCCTCTGGCACTGCACCATTAAAGAGAGCAGGCAAGAATTATAGCAAGACATGTTAAGGATGAATTATTACCATGACAAAGATGGAGCAGGAGTGAAGGCTGCAATCAGGGCACCCTATCTTGAAATCCGCATGAATAGAACCAAAATACTAAAGCTGACTTATAATGATCCGGATGAGCTTACTAAAGGCTGGCAAGAGGAGAGTATGAGAGAGAATTAAAATGCTGAAAATAAGCTTTAATTTTGAGCTCAAACATTGAGAAGTCCTAATGATTTGACAGAGCCTGAAGGCAAGACGGACCCAACAAGGTTGTTGACAGACTTACAGAATTTGAAGAAGAGCTGAAAGAGAACTATATAGCTGCCAGAAGCTGATAGATATTTTGCATCAAAGGATGCCTAAAAGCCTGGTCAATAAAAATAGGTGAGCAAAGAGACATGGAAATATAAAGATGCAGGAGAGAGGATAAAGAAGGCAGACAGGCAAAGACACGAAGATTGCTTATTAAAGACATAATAGACCTCCTAGCTCATTGCTGACAAACCTGATTTATATAAACCGTATTAAAATATAATACTGCCGAGATTTCACACCCTTATACAAAGACATGTCGAGAATATTCACCAGATTGAAGAAGGCAAGAAGCCTAACGCAGCGAGATAATAAGCAGGTATGAGCCAGGTGAAGATCAGTCTTTGTCATTGCGGTATTGAGGAGAACTTATACAGGTGATGAAGTTGAGAGAGATAAGGCATTTAAGGAAATAGTATAAGGTAAAAGAGCCGACTTGAAGAAGAACTTAAATCAATTGACAACAAAGACATGAAAAGCTTTATGGAGATTACCAAAAGCAAAAGAGCTGGGGAACCGGACTTTGATTAAGATTAATATCTTTTAAGACCTCGAGGGTAAACTTATGGATGAAAAGGTGCTGAAAAGTGTTGAATGAGATTAAAACTTGGAAGGCTTTGAGGAAAGGATAGAGACTAGCTTTGTGCGGGACTTTTGCGGCTATGAACAGGAGAAGGATACCATTCTTATATCCGACCATGGGAGGCAACTCAGAAAGAGATACTTTCAGAGAGTATAGATAACAAAGAAGGGCCGATACCCTTATACTGAACTACAGTCAGACCTAAAAGTAGTAAGGCTTATCTATGATATCGTTTTGAAAACTGATGAAGATATGCTAAATGAAGGTGAAAATACTATCAGATTATGAAGGCGGTAAAAGTAAGGAAAGAATGAATCTGCTGAAGATATAGAACTATGGCTGAGAAAATTTGCACTATTCTTATAAAGAAAAAGCATCCCGTACTACTGGAATTTCTTAAAAAGAGGAAAATCATTATGAGAGCTGCAAATAAGAGCTTACATCACAAAGTGCCACTAATAATGATAGAACACATAATTGAAAACGAATTAAATACATAAAGAGGCACCAATTAGGATTAATGGATAAAGGAGACAGAAGATGGTAAAGTTGACGGAAACAATAGAGTAATAAAATGCAGTTAAGCTTTCTGATATTACAAAGGACGTATATGGAGATGATAATGGAAATTACTTGGGTAAACAGTGCTAAAGGAACTGTGGAAAAGGTGTCAGAAGATGCAGAGATAGTCTTCTATGACAAAACAAGTGATTAAGAGAACCTATAACAGAGAAATACTGTTCCTTTCATAAAATCTGTTCATAATGTATATGATAAAAGTGTTACAGGTGTGAACTGTGAGTAACCCATAGGTAACGGCATATTTTGTGAGAAATAGGTAATAAAGCAGTAGATGATGAGTTTGCCCTGTCAAGAGAGAGATGGATGAGCTAGGTGAGGATAATATATTTGAAAAGCGCACTACCCACAAGTGAGGCTATAGACAAGTTCCTTAACAATGATTTGTCTGACAAAAGAACATTTGTTAGATACAGAAGAGCTCAACCACCAATATATAACACAGACCTGGCAATTATCACGATTATTTTTATAGCTATATGCCCAAATACAGGTGTTTAAGTCACTTGACTAAAGACTATGACAGTGGCATTGTCATCATCCTAATGCAGAGAAGAGCTTGAATAAAGCGCCCAAGCGCATATTATAATAAAGTCTGTATGTTTTTAGAGAACAGTTTGAAGGAAATATATGTCTCGTCTTTTATGCAAAGATGGTTCAGCCAAGAGGGTTTACCACTGTACAGGTGATTCAGACTCTATCTTTATGAATGGGTACTGCCATGACTATCAAGAGCCGTATCTACTGAGGACTTAAAGAACCTTAAAACTCAGGTTGAGACTATCCAATACCTATCACCTGCATCTAAGACCGGTGATGAGGGTAATAAAAAGCTAGAGCATCCACTAAGTTTATGAGTGTGGGATAAGCCTGTTGTAACTGATTCAGGGCGGATTTCAGGTGTTTTCCTGGCAAAACTCCGTAAGATAAAGGAAGAGGTGAAGTTTGAAAGCTCCCATATAGATGGCAGAAAGATATTTATGGGACCTGAGGAGTATGCAGATTCAGTCCAATATCGCATCTACCATAGCTATGGCATTCGACGAATGTCGAGGACTTCCTGCAGAGAAAGATACATCGTTAGAGTCAGTGGCTAGGACTGAGAGTGGCTCCTTAGATGTAAAATGAGCTAAACAGACTCAACAGTCCTGACACAATCAACAAGGAGCAATTGCTCTTTGGTATCAATCGAGGCTGGTGTCTACAGTGACATAAGGACATGCAAAAGAGAAATTACAGATATGGATTTGGCGGGCTATGCCATCGGCGGAGCTTGCGTGGAGAGACTACACGAAGAGATGTATAAGACTCTTGAGACTGTGGTTCCTATCTCCCTGAGAAATAAGCCTACTTACCTTATGGATGTTGGCACACGGAGAACATCCTTGAGAGCGTTGAGCGCGGGTGGATTTCTTTGATTGTGTATATCCATCAGAAATGGCGAACATGGACATCTTACACAACCACAGCAGATGAATCTAAACAATGCAAAGTATAGAGCTTGACGAGAGGTATCTTGACAGTACCTGTGACTGCCCGGTTTGTAGAAGATATACAGAAACTTATATGAGCATCTGCTTCAAAGCAGGCAGAAATGCTGGAATGATTTTGGTTATGCACAATCTTCTTCCTATAACAATATGATGGAAGAAATAAGAACTGCGATGAAAAGAGGCGAATTTCAGGCACAAAAACTAAGACTTGAAGGGTTTAACGCTGAGAGCAATGAAGTCCTAGTGTTGATATTTTGACACACACCTTATAATGTAGTAAAATATTTAATAAAGTTTAGGAGGAAGAAAAATGATTGGAGTTTTACTCAGCAGGAGCAGCAACAGGAGGAGAGTCCTTGCATCAGCTGCTAGTTGATTATCTGGGTAGTGGTAGTAGGTGGTATGATGTACTTTATGAGCATCAAGCCACAGAAGAAGGAAAAGGGCAGAGGATGCAGGAGCTTATGTCCAGTCTTGAGCTTGGAGATTCGAGTGCTGACTACGCAGGGTTTCTACGGTGTTATCATTGATACTCATGGAGGAAATAGTTGTAGTAGAGTTTGGAGCAACAAGAACGCCGTATCCCTATGAAGAAGACAGCTATTGTTGAGGTGAGAAAACCAGGACAGTCTAACACAGAAAAGTGGCGAGAAGAAATAAAACTTTGGTGTTTCATGTCGGGACATCTATTAGTAGATATACAAAAGGCTATTGCAGTTTATGATTGCAACAGCCTTATTTTTTATTTTTCTAACTATCTTTATTATTCTAAGAAGTCCGGGTACCAGTATGGCAATAAATGCCAAATTAAAAAGTAAACCAACTCCTATAAATATAGTGAAGTAAAACAATATAACATTTTCAGCCTGCCGTACTTGCAGTCTGTGCAAGAAGAGAGTAAAACACAGTAAAGCATTCCCAGAGAATATGCCTGTATTTACAACAGAGTGCAGCCACAGGCAACTATCGTAGCAAATACGTTGTTTACACCTTTAGCAGCTTCTATACAATTCCGAAAACATATCCTGCCAATAAGCCTTTCTGAATATAGCAGTAACTACTGCAAAAGCCGGGTTGTGCTGCAGCATAAAGAGTACTGAAAGGCTCTGCACCGGAGATGACTGCAAATAATACTACAACTCAAGACAAGTCCAAGTATTGCACCCGCTAGTTCACAAAGAGCACCGCACCCATAATAATGGGATTAGAGATAGTGGTGGTGAAAAGGTTCAATCTTTAAATCCGCTTGCAAAGGTTTGCAAAACTATAACGAGGGCGGTAAGTATGCTATACCGACCAATTAGTGCGGTTTTTAGTGCTTAATCTATTCATTTTTCCTCCTGCTGATATTCCCTCTAATTTGAAGGCAGCCCATGGGGATACATCGCAATATGAAGAATAGCATAAAAAGCCCTTGAGTAAAGGTAAAAATATTTATAATGATATGAAGATTAATCATATACAAAATTCCAGATGAGTAGCATTTAGAAGAAATAATACAAATTTAGGAGAAGATTATGAGCAGCAATAAATGGGATGAATTTGGAGGTGGAATCAATGATGTTATTCAAAAAAGCCATTGATTCAGGTAACTATAATTCACTCGGAAGAGATATTAACAACATTATAAGGGATGCTTCCATACATTTGAAGATGCCTTAAGCAGAGGACTAAGAGAAGCAAGGAATAAGACAGTAAAAGTGTAAACCCGGGTGGTAATACCGTTGGGGTGGATAAAATTATCAGGACAGAATCAGCCGTCCTGCACAAATAAAAATGCTATAGTTCCTGTCAATGCAAAGCTATACGTATCGGACAACCAGCTCTTTGGTGAGTACGTAAACACTATATTTGAGGTATTGCAACCTTTGGAACAACAATAGCAACCCTGGGAGCAACAAGCGATGGTTCACTAATGGGAACAGCGAGTGTGTGCGGGATTATTAGTACTGATCCTGGTTATGAAAGCTTATGACAGGTGTAAATACCATAAAGACCGCCTGGTATTTAGAGGTATCAAAAGATACTTAACCTCTCTGACAACAAATCCTATGCTGAGATAGAGGGACCTTATGCAGGAAACGGGCGAATCAAAAGGATAAGACATTGGAAGCGCTTTAGGAAGATGATTAGAAAACAGATGGTTTGGAAGGTCATATAGATAGAGTGAAACTACCTTCATATCCACCAATGAAACCTATGCCCTCTACCAGAAAAACTCAAGCTTGACTATGAGAGAGACTTAAAAATAGACAGAGAATTAAGTGCCAATAAGCCTGCAAATGAGCAAAATATCAGTGCAGAGGTAAAGGGAAACTCTTGAACAGGGCAAGAAGTATCTCGCTCAGATTAGCCACTAAATGACAGAATCCCGGAGTGGAAGTATCAAATAAGATATTCAAGATAGAGGATATTACAGGCAGGATACTAAGCAGGTTGAGGACATCCAAGCAGCGTAGATGATATAAAACAGCTTATGAGTATTATCTTCCTATGACAATAAAGCTGCTTACAGCCTATGCTGAAATGGACGAACAGCCTGTAAAGGTGGAAAATATCGATAAATCCAAAAAGAGATTGAAAATGTACTCGACAGCTAAACGATGCATTCAGCAAGCTTTTGATGACCTCTATAAGGATACTGCGTGGGATATATCAAGTGATGTGTCTGTGTAATGCCATGCTAAAGAGAAGGACTTAAGGGCAACGATTTTACATACAGCTAATACTACTGCTTCAGAGGACTTTTTCACAGACGAAAGCCTGAGGCAAATGAGGTCAGCTGGAAAAGTCAGACAGTGCCTAAAGGCTATGAAAATAAGGGCTGAAAAAGGAATGAAATTAAAACTCTAGATTGAGTATAATTTGTAGTACCATAGTGAAATATAGATAATATTACAGATTAAGGAGAAGATTATGAACGAAAATGAAAAATGTAATGCCTGGAGCTTTGCTGCCGATGCTAAAAATGTGGCAGCACCGACACTACACTGGAGCAGGAAGCCGCTCCTGCACAAACATACTCTTGAACCTGCAAGGCTGAGAACCAGTTGGTTGTAGACAATGCCAACAATCCGATGAGGTGTAGATGAAAATATATTGTCAGATGCTGAGAAGAAAGCAGGGTTGAGATTTTTGCAAAACAGATTAATATCAAGGACTCAAATGTGGTACCACAGTATGGTTCAGGGTGCACAGAAGAAGATGGCTGATTTTTCAGAAAAAGCTATTAGTAACGTTAAAAACCAAGGATATGGGTGAGGTAGGAAAAGCTTCTTTCGGATGTTGTTATTGAGCTTAAGAACTTTAATGAAGATGATGAAAAGGGAATATTCGGTTTCTTCAAGAAACAGACCAACAAACTTCAGGTCTTAAAGACAAAGTATGACAAGGCGAAGTAAATATTGGTGAGATTACCGATGCTCTTGAGAGCCATCAGGTTACTCTTATGAAGGATACCGCTATGCTTGACCAGATGTATGAACTAAATCTCACATTTTAAAAGAGCTTACCATGTATATAATTGCAGGTGAAGAGACTTTATGAGGTTAGAAATACCGAAAGCTTAAGAGCTGCAGGAAAAAGGCTGCCGCAAGCGGTAAACCAGAGGATGCTCAGGCGGTTAGAGACCTTGACGCTCAGTGTACCAGATTTGAGAAAAAACTCTATGACCTTGAACTTACCAGAACTGTAGTCATCAGACGGCTCCACAGATAAGACTGGTTCAGGAAAAATGACATAGTAATGAGTGAAAAGATACAGTCAACTCTTGTAAATACCATACCTCTATGGAAGACACAGATGGCGCTTGCACTTGGCATAGAAACATGCGGGACAGGCTGCAAAGGCTGAAGAGGAAGTAAATGATATGATCAATCAGCTCCTCACAAAGAATGCTGAGATGCTTCATCAGGCTTCTGTAGATGTTGCTAAGGAATCAGAGAGAGGTATGTAGATATAAACACTTACAAAGACCAATGAAACCCTTATCAATACCTTTGATGAGGTTATGCAGATTCAGAAGGAAGGCAGGGAGAAAAGAGGGCTGCGGCTGAGGTAGAGATGGCAAGAATAGAAGCAGAGCTTAAGAATAAGGTCTTATCATTAACCCAGAATAATTAATCACTTCAGTTTTTAAAAATAATTTTTATTCCTTCTTGACAGTATTTTTCTGATATTATACTGTGTGGAAATACTTTTTGTAGAAAGTATAAAAACGTATTAAAAGTTACTATACAGCAGTCTAACTGATTAAAGAAAGTGAGGAAAGAAAAATGGGACAGATAATTGGCGACGGAATTACTTTTGATGATGTGCTCTTGGTGCCTTCCTATTCAGAGGTTATACCTAATCAGGTTAACCTTGAAACCATCTTACAAAGAGGATAAAACTCAAAATCCCTATGATGAGTGCAGGAATGGATACAGTTACCGAAAGCAGAATGGCTATAGCTATGGCAAGACAGGGAGGTATCGAGTTATCCATAAGAATATGACCATAGAGCGTCAGGCAGAGAGTAGATAAGGTTAAGAGATCTGAGAATGGGTTATAACGGATCCGTTTTTCTGTCACCGGAACATACTTTGGCTGATGCCAATGAGGTTATAGCTAAATACAGAATTTCCGGAGTGCCAATTACTGAGGGAAGAAAAGCTTGTTGGTATAATTACAACAGAGATCTGAAGTTTGAGACAGATTTTTCTAAGAAAATAAAAGAATCAATGACAAGTGAAGGGTGCTTGTTACTGCAGAGAGGGCATTACATGGAAGAGCTAAGAAGATTCTTGCATCTCGCAAGAAAGAGAAAGCTTCCTATAGTGGATGCTGAGGGCAATCTCACAGGACTTATTACAATTAAGGATATAGAAAAACAGATTAAGTATCCTGATTCTGCAAAGGATACCAGGACAGACTTGTATGTGCTGCGGAGTAGATGTTACAGCTAATATCTTGAGAGAGTTGAAGCCTTAGTTAATGCTAAGGTAGACGCCATAGTTATTGACTCAGCACACGGACATTCTGCCAATGTTATCAGATGCGTGAAGATGGTTAAGGATGCTTTTTCCCTGGAAGCTTGACATTATAGCAGGAAACATTGCTACAGGTGAAGCTGCAAGGGACTTAGTGAAGCAGGAGCAGATTCTCTAAAGGTTGGTATAGGACACGGCTCAATATGTACAACAAGAGTGGTTGCAGGTATAGGTGTACCTCAGATTACCGCTATAATGAATGTATATGAAGTAGCCAAAAAGCTATGGCATCCTGTAATAGCAGACGGCGGTATCAGTACTCAGGAGACATGGTTAAGGCTCTTGCTGCAGGGTGGTGATGTATGTATGATGGGCTCAATCTTTGCAGGCTGTGATGAGAGTCCGGGAGAGTTTGAGCTTTACCAGGGATAGAAAAATACAAGGTATATCGTGGAATGGGGATCTATTGCTGCTATGGAAAATGGAAGCAAGGATGAGATATTTCAGACAGACGCAAAGAAGCTGGTTCCTGAAGGTGTAGAAGGAAGAGTCGCTATAAAGGGACTTTGTAGAAAGACACCATATTCCAGCTTGTTGGCGGTATCCGTTCAGGTATGGGCTACTGTGAGCAGACAATATAAAGCTTCAGGATACAGGAAAGGTTTGTGAAGATATCTGCAGCGTCCCTTAAAGAAAAGCCACCCCACGATATCCATATCACAAAGGAAGCACCTAAATTATTCATCAGATTTTTAATTAACTATATTTTGTCCCACAGTGAGATTTGTGGTTTCACTGTGGGATTTTTAAAGGAAAGGAAATAACTTGAATATCATAAGCGGTAGGAAGTTGCGGGACATATAAGCCAAAGAGTGAAGGATAGAGTAGAGGAACTTATCAAACAGGGACAGAGGGTGCCTAAACATTGTTATTGTAAGAGTAGGGCGATAGAGCCTGATGACCTATCATGCAAAAGAGGTGCTATAAAAGCGGATGGATATGGTGGGTATAGCCCATGAAAGAGCTGTGGTTTGAAGAAAATGTGTCTATAGAAAGCCTTTTATAGAAGTTTGATGAAATCAACAAAAGATGATGGGGTGGATGGAATCCTGTGATACGAGCCTCTTCCAAGATCTTGATGAAGACAGCTATACGACTATCAAATCAGGCAAAGGATGTAGATGCAATTAGTCTGCTAGCTTGGCAAGATAATGATAGGAGATAAGAACGGGCTTTGCTCCTTGTACAGCGGCAGGTGTTATTGAAATCCTAAAGTATGCGGGGTGTAGAGATAAGCGGCAAAAAGGTAACTATAGTAGGTAGAAAGCAATGGTGGGAAGACCTCTTGCACTGCTTTTATAGGACTTGATGCGACTGTAACCGTCTGCCACAACTGCACAAGGATGTAAAGAAGCGATGTAAAAATGCTGAAATCTTGTTGCTTCTTGTGGTAAGGCAAGATTTAATCAATAAAGGAATATGTAGCGAAACGGTGCTGTAGTCATAGATGTAGGCATTAACCTTGATAGAGGAAAAGCTCTGTGGAGATGTTGATACAGACAGCATAGAGGTATAGCAGCTGCCTGCACTCCTGTACACCGGGAGGGAGTAGGGGCAGTTACGACATCCGTTCTTACCAAGTCATATGCTTTGTGCCTATGAAAATGCGTTAAAAGGCTGTAGACAGGATTCAGATAGTAAATTGACGTATGTACAGACAATAAAAAGTGGCTGCCACATAGGGACAAAACCGTGGAGATTAGCCTGCTTAAATATGTAAACAGCTTGTATACGGATGTTCTTGTGTGTGCACCACTTAAAAAGATTATTCAGGTGCTAAAAATAATAAATCCGTAAAAGTAAAGCAACATTCTATCTGATGCATTTTGTTTTCTTTGTCTGAATAAGTATTATCTTAGAACAGAAAAGCTTCTTTTGTTCCTCTCTCAAATTGTCAAGTATCGAATAAGAATTCTAGGGTTTCCCCTTCCACGCTCAATGCTAATAGCAGGCTTTGGTTTCCGTGAAAGTCAAGAGCCCCTGTGATTAAGAGACCTTTTTCTCTTGGCAAGGCCTCTCACATAGTCCTCATCCTGCTTGCTGTGAGCTTGATATATAGTCTCAATTCCTCTTAGGCCATAGCCCTTAAGCGTATCTACAAGAGCCTCAAGCTCAGGGATGAGGAGCCTATAGATGATAGGGATGGGCAAGGACAGGTACGCCACACGCCTTTTATTATGCCCTCTATAGCGTCCTTTTGGTGCAGTAAATTTCATAGCCACGTAGTAAGGCGTATCATCCCCAGGTATAGCTCGAAAAGCTGACGGATAATCCTTTACTATTCCTTTTTTTCTACCGGTATTTTCCAAAATGAGCTCTGGTTGATTATTGAATCAGGAGAAGCTGCAACTATCTCATCATAAGATATAGGCAGACCGGCATTTTAAGGTTCTCAACCATTTTTATATTTCTGGCTATTCTCTCTTTTTCTGCTTCTTTAAGCCAGTGCGTTAAACTCGTCATTGTCAGGTTCAACCAAAAGCCCTAAGATGTGAATATCACCGCTTTTGTGAAGGCTGAGATTTCAACTCGAAGTACTTCAGCTGTTCATCCTTTGGAGTCCTGTATTATGTCTGCTTGCAGCCTCTGATAAGGACTGATAGCCGTCAGTTGTATCGTGGTCGGTAGGTGCAAAGGCGGCAAGGTTTGCCTTTCATAGCCAGCTTTACCAGTTCCTCGGTGGTTTCTGAACCATCGGAATAATTAGAATGCACGTGCAAATCTATATTTCTCATATTTTTCCTTTCCGCTGTTATGGACATGATGATATGTCAGATATAAAGTTATGTATCAGCGTGTATTGAGTCTTTTTAACACCAACTCGTAATTATACGTTATTACCATTTCAAGATTTCAACAACTGTCAGTATTTATAGAATATTTACATCTTAACGTAAATTTCCTCATACTTTGTTAGGATAAACTTGAAACCAGAATAAGGAGAAAGACTATGAATATACAGATTTTGGAACTAAAAATGCAACGACACTAAGAAAGCGGAGAGATATTTTTAAGGAAGAGGGATAAAGTATCAGTTTGTGGATATGAAAAGAAAGGGTATGAGCAAAGGAGAATTTCACCTCTGTAGCAGAGAAGAATGGCGGATTTGACTCTATACTAAACCTCTGACGCAAAAGATAAGGATGACTTGCAAAGATTAAATATGCTACGGATGATGACAAGCTTCACATAATACTGGAAAACCAACAGATAATTAAAAACTCCTGTGGTAAGGAATGGTAAGCTCTCAACCCTTGGTTATCAGCCTGATGTATGGAAAGCTCTAGGGAATAATGGTGCTTTCAGTAGTAATTGAAAAATTAAAGTCTGTTATGTTACAATTGTAGTACTAATTTAGAAAAGAGGCGATATATGAAGAGACTTACTAAAAAGTAACAATAGAATGCTGCTTGGCGTATGTGCAGGAAAGTGCAGAGTATTTTTGATATAGACCCAAACGTGGTTAGACTCCTTTGGGTGATGTTTTGTCTGCTTTGGTGGCAGCGGTATCCAGGTTACATCATTGCTGCTGTTATAATGCCTAGTGCATACGAAAGTAAAGAAATGTAGGAGATACAACACATATGAAACTGGGAGTGTGGGACTTCCAAATGTAGGAAAGAGCACCTTTATTTAACTCGTTAACCAAAGGCAGGGGCTGAGTCAGCCAACTATCCTTTCTGTACTATAGATCCCAATGTTGGTGTGGTTGCCGTGCCTGATGAAAGACTTACTGTACTTGGCAAGATGCATAACTCAGGCAGGATTGTACCAGCCGCTATAGAGTTTGTAGACACTAGCAGGACTTGTGAAAAAGGAGCATCAAAGGGTGAAGGACTTGGCAATCAGTTCCTTGCCAATATAAGAGAGGTAGATGCCATAGTTCACGTGGTTAGATGCTTTGAAGATGCCAATATTGTTCACGTAGAAGGCTCTATTTCGCCAACAAGAGACATAGAGACCATCAATCTTGAGCTTATATTTGCAGATATCGAAGTGCTTTGAAACGAAGGAAAAAGCAGAGGTAGCAAAGTCGGTTAGTGCCGATAAGATGTACAAAAAGAGCTTGATATGATAGTAAGGCTTACGTCTTCCTTGAAGCGGGCAACGCAAAGTGCCTTTGAAAGAGAAGATGATGATGAAGAGAATTCTTTGAGGAGTACAACCTTCTTACTGCTAAGCCTGTTATCTACGCTGCAAATGTAAAAGATGAGGACCTTGCAGATGACGGAGCCAATAATAAGTACGTTAAAGAAGTAAGGGATATAGCAGAGAAGGAAGGCTCGGAAGTGTTTGTGGTATGTGCACAGATAGAGCAGGAAATTTCTGAGCTGGATGATGATGACAAGAAAAGCTTCTTAGAGGACTTGGGACTCTCAGAATCGGGACTTGAGAAACTAATAAAAGCCAGCTACAAGCTCTTAGGACTTATAAGCTATATAACTGCCGGCGAGATGGAGACAAAGGCTTGGACTATAAAAGCAGGTACCAAGGCTCCGCAGGCAGCAGGCAAGATTCATACCGACTTTGAGAGAGGCTTTATCAGAGCCGAGGTAGTAGCTACGACAATCTTATAGCCTGTGGAAAACATGTCGCAGCCAAAGAAAAGGGACTTGTTAGAAGTGAAGGCAAGGAATATGTTATGAATGATGGTGACATAGTTCTTTTCCGCTTTAATGTATAAGGAGATTAACTATGTTTGCTTTAGATACAATTTCATTTCCAAATCTAGGTATAGTAATAGAGAATCTTCCCAAGAGCATATCCGTATTCGGAAGATTTGACATAGCTTTTTATGGAATAATAATCGGTCTTGGTATAGCCATGGGTTATATTGTGGCAAGCTTTCAGGCTGCAAGAACAGGACAGGACAAGGAAGTATATCTTGACTTTGCAATGTATGCTGTCGTAGTTTCCATAATAGGTGCAAGGATATACTATGTGTATTTTCCCGGGACGATTATAAGGATGACTTCATACAGGTGTTTTAACCTAAGAGCGGGCGGACTTGCCATCTATGGTGGTGTCATGGAGGAATAATCACTGCCATAGTCTATACGAAGATAAAAAGATGAAGTTTACCCTGCTTGCTGATACTGCCTGCGTGGGTCTGCTTACAGGTCAGATTATAGGGGCGAGTGGGCAACTTCTGATAGGAGTCGCTGGAGACTATACAGACAACCTCTTTGCAATGAGGCTCTCGACTTATGATGTGAACCAGAATGCTATTACCAAAAAGATGTTGAGATGGCAGAAGAAGGCAACTATGTTGGCTTCATTCAGGTTCACTCGACATTTTATATGAGTCCGTATGGAATCTGGTCACTTCTTATATGTATACTGCTTTATACCAAAGCATAAGAAGTTTGACGGTGAGCTTTTTCTTATGTATATGGGAGGATATGGTACTGGGCAGAGCCTTTATAGAGAGCTCTAGGACAGACCAGCTGACTCTTGGAGACATGCAGGTATAGCTGTATCTCAGGTACTTGCCTTTGCATTGTTTGTTACAAGTTTGGGTTTAATTATCTATAGAGAGTAACATTAAAGATAAAATTTTTAGAATGATTTTTAAGGCATAAAGCCCTTCAAAATCCCATAAAACGAGGGAGTTGAGGGCTTTTTGTATTTTAAAGAATAACAGAACATATGTATCGTTGCATAAAATTTATTATAAAAATGTAACAAAAGTGGAGCAAAGTGGCGATAAATATCATGAAGTGGTGTGAAAGGAGGAGGTGTTCTTATGTTTACGGGTTCATGTAGAGCATACAGTGAGATAATAAGGCAGAATTATAGTTCCTTCCAAGTTCAGAGAAGAACTGGGCGAAAAATTCATCATCACTTTTGGTCTTGACGGATGCTTATATATGTATCCATCAGAATAAATGGGAAAAGCTTTGTTGAGCAGCTTGCAAAGCGCTTCAGGACATAAGAGCAGGGGTGCAGAGTACTTCCTCTCTTGCGGCTCGTGAAAGTGAGATAGACAAACAGGTGGGACTCTTTACCAGTACCAATCTTGAGGAGAGAGCAGAGCATCAGTAAAAATGTTATGATAGTCGGGATGATGGGTAAAAATTGAATTATGGGATAAAGCACTTTGGGACAAGAACACTTCAGAACTGGGCGACATCAATGATATATGCACGAGCAGCTTGGAATTTAACCTAAACTTATGTAGTGATGCAAGTGCCCAAAAGCGTAAAAACATGGTTTGAGCTCCAAAAAGCTTGAGCTATAGCAATCTATCTCAAGCTATAGGCTTTTCAAGCCACACCGTATATAACTGGGCACAGAAAATTAAAAGAGGCATGTTTTATGGAAGATGAATTTTGAATTTAGCATATTCCTATGTTAGACGAGGTTATTCAGCACTTGACATAAAGCCTAATGGTATATATGTGGATGGAACTCTGGGAGGAGGCGGTCATTCCTATGAGGATAGCAAAGCGTCTTACAGCTGGCGGCAGGCTTATTGGCATAGACCAGGACGAGGCGCTATAAGGGCAGTGGGAGAGAGCTTGCAGAGTTTAAGGACAGAGTTACCATCTGTAGAAGCAATTATGCATGATGATAAACGTTCTGAATGGACTTGGGATAAGTGAGGTTGACGGAATTCTGCTTGACCTTGGAGTATCCTCATACCAGCTTGACAATGCGGAGAGAGGCTTTTCATATATGGAAGATGCTCCTCTTGATATGAGGATGGACAGGAGACAGGAAAAGACAGCTAGGGATATAGTTAAACTACTATAGCAAAGAAGAACTTACCCGCATAATAAAAAGAATATGGAGGACAAGTTCGCCTCTAAAATAGCCTCTAAAATGGCAACTAGGGAAGGAAAAACCGATAGAAACAACAGGAGAGCTGGCTGATATTATCAAATCAGCTATACCAATGAAATATAGGGCTACCGGAGGACATCCTGCAAAGCGGACTTTCAGGCTATCAGAATCAGAGCTAAACAGGGAGCTTGGAGTACTGGAAGATTCAATTGAAGGCATGAGTTGATATACTATCAGACAATGGGAGGATTGCTATAATTACTCTTCCACTCACTTGAGGACGGATAGTAAAATCAGCTTTTTAAGACGGGCAGAATCACCTTGTACCCTGCCGCCTGATTTTTCCGGTTTGCGTTTGTGGTAAAAAGTCGAAAAGGATTTGTTTGCTTCAAGAAAGCTGATAGTGCCTTCTGAAGAGAGAGATGAAATGGAATTCGAGAGCAGAAGAGTTCGAAGCTTAGAATCTTTGCAAGAAAGGGGAGTCTAATGAGTGAAAAAGAAAAGTAAGAAGAAACAGGAATCTAACAAGTGGTTCTATGGCATTGAAATGTAAGGAGCAGTAGCGCTTCCTAAAAGAAGATATCTGCCTAAGGAGCAGCTACAGGTAACAAAAACAGGACCTAAACAAAAAGCCACAAAGATATGCTAAAATGAGGTATGCACCTCATAGACTTTTTAGGCTTTGCAGGCATGATGATAGTACTGCCTTACTTGTTGTTGTCTGTGTAGGATACATTAGAGTATATAATGACATCAAAGCAGACTGAGCTCTCAACCAGAGCGTATATCAAGAGAGGCGCGACAGCCTAAAGATAGCCATGTGATAATACCGAGAATACTCTCTACAGCAAGCATTGATTTGGAGAAGATAAGAAGACAGCGATAGAGAAATATGGTATGGTATATCCTTATGAAAACCAGTTATTACATATAGAGGCGTGACTAACGGCTATGTAGAGGCAGTATGGCGATTTGAGAGGGCAATGAGCGCACTTAGCCTGATTGAGAGATTTTAAGAGTAGTAAATGCCGGATGGGAGTTATAGTGGCAGCAAGAGCTAAAAATGGAAGAAGAAGAACTACAGGCAGAAAGAGATGTCCGTAAAAAGCGGGATGACAGTTAAGGGTAAGATAGTGTTAACGTCCGCTTTTTGCGTTAGGACTATGGGTGCTTCTCTTGCAGTTATTTAGCTGCACAGGAAAGGGAGAGAGCTACAAGAAAAATACTGCCTCAGCAGACATACAGCAACAACCCGATTATAGCCAAAAGGAGATATATCAGATAGACGTGGGTCGCTTTTTGCCAAAGTCTGTCTTGGTGTATAATTTTGTTTTAGAGCCTAAATCCTACTTTCAAAAGAAGATGACTACAGGCACCCTACGAGTTAAGCTTTCTGCAAGTGAATATTTCAGCGTATCTCAGGATGAACTAAACAAGATAATTGATGATAATCCTGAGTCTATGTATCAGGTTATAAAAAGAAAGTAAGCTATGATGAAAAGGAAAAAATTTATAGCAGCGGTAAATGAGTATAACAAGAAATACAAAAACGAAAAAGCGGATACGGCAAACGACATTGTTGTAGGGCTGCAACTTTGAGAGCTACTACAAAAGGACTTATCCTCTAAAGACGGTAGCCAGTGACGTGATAGGATTTACATATTCAGAGATATGGCAGAGATGGGGACTTGAGGGATATTATAATTCTAAGCTAAATGGCAAAAACAGCGTGAGATACGGTTACTTCAACTCTAATATGGAACTGGAAGAAACTGAAGTTGAGCTAAGAATGGCTTAAATGTAGTCACTACGATAGACTCCGATGCCCAAAAAGATGACCGAAGATATAATTGCTGATTATCAAAAGACTGAGGGAGCTGAAAACGTAGGGTATAATCTTGATGAATCCAAATAACGGGTGAAATCTACGTAATGGCATCAAACAAAGGCTATGACTTACAATAATCCCAGAGACCTCACAGGAGTATTTCAGTCAAAAAGAAATTGACTGCTATGAGCGATGATAAAAAGCTTGAAGAGCTAAGCAATATATGGAAAAATTACTGTACCAGTGACATATAGAGCCAGTTCTACCTTTAAAGCCTTTACGGTGGCGGCCTGTCTTGAAGAAAATGTAGTAAAAAGAAGACAGAATTCTACTGTAAAGGCTATGAGATAGTAATGGACAGAAAAATCCGCTGTGCAAAAGAGACGGACATAGGTATGATTAACTTTGTCTCAGAGCATTGAGCAGTCCTGCAATGTTACAATGATGCAGATAGTAAGGAAGCTTTTGGTAGGAAAGATTTTTGCAAGGTATCAGGACATATTTGGTATAGGAAGCAGAACAGGTATAGATTTCCCGGGAGAGACACGGACTGGTATACAATGAAGCACAAGCTTAATCCTGTAGAGCTTGCATGAGCGAGTTTCGGACAGAGTGTTTCTGTTACCATCAGTTCAGATGGCTGCAGGCTTCTCGTCCCTTATAAATGGCGGGACTATTACAAACCACATCTTGTTAAGGAACTGGTGGATGACAACGGAGTGGTGGTAGAGAAAAAGAGCCTGTAGTTATGAAAAAGACTGTAACAGGATACATCAGAGTTCATACAGAAGGCACTTTAGGAGACGGTAGAGCAGGGTTCAGGCTGGAGGGCAAAAGTCTGAAGGATACAAGATGGCGGGTAAAACAGGGTACAGCTCAAAAAGCTTGACAATATCAATGGAAAGCTTGTAAGATCAGATACCAACTACGTGATTTCTTTTTATTGGCTGTACCTTATGATAATCCTCAGGTTGTGGTCTATGTCGTTGTAGACCAGCCTAGAGGTTGAGATCAGACTGCTAACGGCATTGCATCCGCACTTGCAAGAAGGTTGCTGAAAATGTATTTAAAGGTACTTGGAATATATCCTGAAAAACTAAAGGAGTAGAGCATTATGTTTTTCAATTGAGATATTTTTACCTGCATTTATTTCATTTGCGCTTACGGTGCTTCTATGCCCTATATTCATCCCTATACTTCATAGGATGAAGTTTGGGCAGTTCATAAGGAGAGGCCCCAGAAAGCCATTTTGAAGAAAGGCAGGGAACTCCTACGATGGGCGGAATAGTTATGCAGGCGCATTTACAGTCTCATCGACTTGCATATATGTTAAACGAACCTCAGATTTTCCCTGTTATTTTACTTACAGTTGGATTTGGGTTTATAGGATTTTTGGATGACTTTACTAAGCTTGCTAAAAACGCTCATAGAGACTTAGGGCTTAGCAAAAGCTTGGACTCTCAGATAGTGCTCACAGGATATTTTTGCCTATGTGATTATGAGTGATTATCCTGAGACTTACAGATTATTATTCCTTTTACAGGAGGACAGGTGGCTTTGGAACCTTGGGGTACTATTTTGTTCCTTTTTGTATTTGTCGCGGTACTTGGTACTGTAAACGGTGCCAACTGTACTGACGGACTGGATGGACTTGCAACCTCCGTTACTGTCGTTATAGCTATGTTTTTGTGGTACTTTCATTAAAGATTGGATCGCCTGTGTACATTACAGCTATGATAATGGTTGGAACCCTGCTTGGTTCTTAATCTTTATCACATATCCCGCTAAGGTATTTATGAGGATACAGGTTCTTTAGCTCTTGGAGGTTTTGTGCTGCAGAGGCATTTATGCTAAAAGCTCCTTTATTTCATTATAATAGTGGCCTTTATATATCTTGCTGAGATACTTTCAGTTATGATTCAGGTTAGCTATTTTAAGATTACTCACAGTAAGAGAATATTTAGATGCTCACCTATACATCATCATTTTGAGCTTTCAGGCTTTGAAGAGACAAGGGTGGTTGCGATGTTTACCGTAGTAACGTATACTCTCTGTTTTATAGGTTTATTGCATTATAGTAGATAATAGAAATGGTTGGTGATGCTATGGGAAAAGTGACGAAGGTAAGAAGACTCGTGACGAGATACTAAGAAAAAAGAATTGGTATAAAGATATTATGATTTTAACCTTACCTTCCTGATTCTTTTGCCTGTTCTATAGGCCTTATTATCATCTATAGCGCAAGTGCATACATTGCAAAAAGTAAGAATCTTGAATCAACTTATTTCTTAAAAAGGCGAGTTAATTACCTAGGAATTGGATTTTTCTTATGCTCCTTTTCCTCGTTTGCTGACTATAGATGGCTCAGAGTTTAGGTGAGGCTTCCTATGCCAAGATTTTTAAGAGGACTGCTTGGGAGGAATTCCTTTGTTATCTCTCTCCTTGGATAATGCTCTTTGCCATGACAGCGCTACAGGGCTACACAAGCTTCTTTGCATCTATAAATAATGGCGCAGGAGGTGGATAGATGTAGGCGGCTTATCCTTTCAGCCCTCAGAGTGCAAAGTTTGTAGTCATTGTATTTGGAGCATATATCTGCCAGAGAAAGCCGGGAAAGATAAATACCCCGGGCGGATTTTTAGTTGCAATCATCTACGTATCTCCTCTGCTGGGCTTTATTGCAAAAGAAAACCTCAGTGCTGCTATAATAGTTGCTGGTATATACGGCTGTATTATATTTGTAAATGCTAAAAAGACATTGCCTTATCTGGTGCTTTGCAGGCATAATGGCGGCTTCTATAAAGGCTGTGGTAAAAGCTCCTTGGAGGATATAGAAGTGCCCGTTTGGAAATACTGTCACCAATGTTGAGACAGAGCGAAAAAGGACAGCAGATACTTCAGGACTATATGCGATAGCCCTCAGGAGGCTTTTGGCAAGGGCTTGCAGAGTGAGCAGAAGTACGGCAGAGGTTCCTGGGCATATAATGATATGATGTTACCATAGTATGTGAGGAATTTGGCATATTTTGGGCGGAATAGCGGTAATGAGTGCTGTTTGGGCTCATGCTTTCATGGGATGTTTATAGTTATTATAGAATGCAAAGACTGATTTGGTGCCTTAGTTGGGCAGGGATAATGTCTCAGATTGCATTCAGGTGGTACCTAATATATTGGTTGTAACCAATGTTATTCCTTCCACAGGTGTTATCCTGCCTTTATCAGCTTTGGTGGAACAGCGTTATCATTATGCTCTTTGAGATAGGAGTGTTCTTAAATATATCACTCCAGATAGAATATAAAACAGCCTGCTTACCGGCAAGACTTCAACCTATAATAGCGTAAATAATGCGGGAACAAGACAAAGAAGCATAAACCATGGAACAAGATAAAATCAGCAGGAGAAGATATGCTAATAAGATAAAGGTGAGCTCTTTATCATCATTTTCTTTCTTATATTGGCAGCAGGCAGTCTTGTAATGGCTTCGGACTTAGGAAGTAAGGTAAAAGGCAATATATACTATACAGATGACAAGCTTTGAAAGGATGAATTAGAAAGTACTATGTAAAAGAAACACAATACTCACGTACTTGAGGCTTAAATATGATAAAAGCATAACGATTCCCTTTTGTGGATGAGATTGATGTGAGACCTACGGGACTTCATAGTATAGTGATTGATACAACAGAAAAAGAGGTTGTAGGCTGTCTGCCTTTTATGGAGGAATTCATCTGCTTTGACAAGGATGGCATTATGGTCGGGAGCATTCTAAAAGAAAAGGACAATATACGGTAGTTACAGGGATAAACTATGACACTGCATGTATTTCAATAAGCCAATTGCAGCTAAGAATGCGGAAGTATTCGAATTGACATTAAATATCACGCAATTAATCAAGAAATACGGACTTGAGATAAACAGGATCGAGTTCGGAGATAATCTATCAATAAAGTTATATGAAAAAGATGTAGAAAATTGCTTGGCAGCAGAGAAAAACATTTTTGACGAACAGATATCAAATCTGGTTGAAATATTACCTAAAAACTAAGGTATGAAGGAACTCTACACATGGAGGACTTCTCTGAGACCAATAAAGGGTGATTTTTGAAACGGATAAATAATAAAATTATAAAAATAACTTGATTATTTTTGAATATAATGTATATTGATTAAGTGGAAATTATATTTAATTTATTTCTCGAGTTATGAGGTATAGGATATTGATTGTTAGATGACTATATAATAGATGTAGGAGGGAAGAGGCCTTGTTGAGAGATAAAGGGATGAGAGAGAATCAGGAGCTTGCAGGATAATTGTTGTTGGAGTTGGCGGTGCAGGAAATAACGCCGTTGACAGAATGATTAGTGAGGGAGTTGCGGGAGTTGAGTTTATCGAGTGTTAATGCTGATAAACAGCAGACTTATTTCCTGTACGGCACCTACTGCATACAGATTGGTGAGAAAGCTCACAAAGGACTTGGAGCAGGGCTAAGCCTGAGGTGAGGGAGAAGGCTGCTGAGGAGAGCAGAGGATCTTACTGCTCTGTGAGGGAGCTGATGTGGTATTTGTTACCTGCGGTATGGGTGGTGGTACCGGTACCGGAGCTGCACCTGTGGTTGCTGAGATTGCTAAGGATATGGGAATACTCACAGTCGGTGTAGTAACAAGGCCGTTTAGATTTGAAGGACCAAGAAGATCAAGAAATGCAGACAGCGGTATAGATAAGATGAGTGAGTAGTAGATACTCTGATGAGTGATTCAGAATGAGAAGCTTCTTGAAATCATGGATAGAGCACTGCTCAGCCTGAGGCTTTTGCTAAGGCTGATGAGTACTTTAGACAGGGTGTACAGGGCATCCCACAGACCTCATTGCTGAGGATGCAGACGTAAAGTCTTGACTTTGCCGATGTAGAGTACTGTCATGAAGGATAAGGGACTGGCACACTAGAATAGGTGTGGGAACCGGAGAGACAGGATGCCTTGCAAGCTGTCAAAATAGCTGCTGAGAGCCCTCTGGCTTGATATCAGCATGCGGGGCTACCGACATGATAGTTAATTTCTATGGTGATATCATTATGCGGGAAATCGCTGATGCAGTTGAGTCATCTTCAGGAAATGATAGGTGATGAGAGCAGTATTAATATTATCTACGGCTCAAAATATGATGATGCTAACAAGATCAGGTTACGGTTGCAGTTATTGCTACAGGCTTAAGTGACGAGAGACAGGGCTGTAGATGTGACTACAGAGGCCTCTGCGACCAAGAGAGGTGGCAGGAAGAACCAGTATTCCTTCTTCCAGCAGACAGAGTTCAAGACCACAGCCTCGGCTGAGAAGATAACAGCGCAGAAAGGGTGACATAATGATTCCGGCAATTCAGATATTAAGATACCCTGATTTCCTTATCAAGGGAAGAAAATAAAACGCTGTTTGGCTCGGAGGTAAGTGATGAAGTGTCCATTTTGTGGTAATGAAGATACAAGGGTGATAGATTCAAGACCTTCAGATGATAATTCTACTATTAGAAGAAGAAGGCAGTGTGATAAGTGCAACAAAGTTTACCACCTATGAAAGGTGGAGACCATACCTCTTGTTGTAATCAAAAGAAGGATATGACAAGGGAGACTTATGACAGGTCAAAGATAGAGTCAGGAGTGTTTAGATCCTGTCACAAGAGGCCTGTGCCTGTTGAAGATATCACTGCTTGCGTGGAAGATATAGAAAATGCCATCTTTAATAAAGGTGTTAAGGAGATTTCAAGCTCACAAATAGGTGAAGATAGTTATGGAGACTTAAAAGCTCTTGATCAGGTTGCTTACAGTGAGGTTTGCATCTGTATACAGAGAATTTAAGGATGTAAATACATCTGAGGATAGACTTGAAAAGTTATTATAACGAAAGGGGTGAATGTTCACAAATGTGGGAGAGAAATATTTGATACTGACCTTTACCATCTGGTTGGTGCATTTATTATCACTACATGTGAGGCTGGCTGGTGAGTCAATATATGTCTTTTTGTAATAGGAAGATAACCAACAGAGGCTTTGGAAGGGTCCATTTCTGCCCTATTTGCAGGGGTGGGAGCAATGGTAGATACATCATTTTAAGCCCTCTTAAGAGATTACCTCGCATCTATATAGCAGGTGCTGTATCTGCTACTATCTTTGAGTACATAGTCGAGTACTATGATAAAGATATCTTGGCGCACTTTGGTGGGATTATAATGATAAACCGTTTAATTATAAGGGATTATCCTGCCTTGAAAGTCACGATTGCCTGGGGATTTTATGCTCTTGCTATGGTGTATTTTCTACAAAGTGCCGTATATGGACTTGTTGACCGTGTTCACAGGAGATGGGAGTTTTTATTATAGAGAGCCATACTCTCAGTGTCTTTGTAGACTATGTGATGCAGTTTATGAAAGTATTCAACATAGATATTGAAGAACAGAAAGAAAGATCGAGAGAGAGTAAAAGCTTTTGCATCCAGATGGAGTTAAATATAGCTAACTAAAAGGGCTATACAGTGGATATGCTGTATGGCCCTTCTGATCATTCATCTAATTAGGAAAAATAGAACTAAAAGTAGGATATTTCAGGATGTATGTACACTGTTTCATAAGGTGCAGCAGGATGCTCCATTCTGCAAAGTATCTGTAAAGCAAGCCTTCTGCCTAGTTGTCTCGTATTTACACTGGCTGTTGTTATCTTATCTGCAACATTGACATACTCCTTGCTTCCGTCAAAACCGGTAAGGAGTATGGAAGCTGATTAAAAGCGCTTAGGGTTTTCTGAGATATACATAGCAACAAGCCGTGCCACATAGTCACTCCACACAGATAAAGGCATCCAGCATCTCCTTTATCGAGATCAAAAAACTCGAATATTTTACTCTGTACTGGATATTCCTATCGAGATCAGTACAACATATGGTAGGGTCAAGAGGTATATTATGTCAGTGCAAGACCGTCACAAAGCCTTGATAACGCTCAGATTGGTTCTTGCATAATTTAAATCTCTCTATAAAAGCCAGCTTTGCAGACAGCCTTTCTTCACTATATCATCTATTACAGCACTGATAGCACTTCTCCTCTATTAACATAAGGTCACAGAGCAGCATCTTCTCAGTTATCGAAGGCACGGTATCAAGAAAAACCTTAGGGTTTGAAGCTTTATTAACCTCTTGATAATATGTCTGTCATAAGAGTTCATAACTACAATTCCACTCTACATTGTCACCTGTAAGTATATCAGGTATCTGAAAATTGTTATCGTATAGAACTTTGTATGTATGTGTACAGTAAGTTAACGTGTGCAGGGCAAGTTCCTTTGCCATACTGTATAATATCTATCCAAAAGACAGCAGAATCGGTGTGACACCACTAGCAGACACATTCTTAAAGTTATCATATCCTTGTTAGAGACAGTGATTGCAGAAAAGACTATTGTAGCCAAGCTTTTTGAAATACAGTCTCAATATGCTATGTTTCGAGCGCTTGAGACACCCGGCTGATCGTTAAACACTATTCAAAAACGGCTCACCTTGATACTCCAAGTGCATCGGCAATATCATCATAGTGAACTTTTACTCGTTTGTCAATCCACCTCCCCTCTGTATGAGCTGTTTAGCTAAGTAATACAAAAATAATTTGGATAATCAAAACAGTTTTAAAAGTATGCAACAATTATATATATAAAGTGTTAATTGCTACGTTAACTTATGTTAAGTATAATAAAGATAATGCACATATGTCAATACAAAAACTCAATTAATTTATAAAAACATCTTGAAATATTTTTAAATACATATTACTATTCAATTAGTTGAAGTATGTTTGAATCTTTTTCAGAACAAAAATATATCAAAGGAGTATATATCATGTATTTTTACCAAAACCAAAACTTACAGAAACAAATGGTGAGTTCTTCGCAGAATCGGACTAAGAATAGTTTCAGAGGTGAGGACTAAAGATAAGCACAGGCTGAGGCACTGCCAAAAGATCTTAAAGGATGAGCTTCTTCGTTATGCCGGCGTAGAAACCACGCTTACTGCGGAACAGCAGATAAGGTGATATCAGTCTAAGACTTGTTAATGCACTTCCTCCACAAAGCTATGTACTATCCATAACAGAAGAACAGATTGAGATTCTGCTGAGGACAGAGCAGGTGTTACTATCAGCATCCAGACTCTCTGCCAGATTATAAGAAACAAGGGTGCCTTACTTCCTGCTCTTAGGATAGAGTGATAAAGCCTGATATACCTGCCAGAGGATTTTGCATGGATCAGGCAAGAGGTGAAGCTTTAAGTTAGACACTATCAAAAGCAGATAGATTTGCTGTAGTAAGTTAAATCAATATCAGCTCTACATAGAGCAGTCCTTTGCTTTTAGAGGATTTTTCTGAGATGTGGAGGGAGGACAGTGTGCTAATCCGGAGAAATTATGGAGCTTGATAAGTACTGTAAAGACAGAGACATTGACTGTGCCATCTCTTGCAAAGCTTTGGTCATCTTTATGAATTGCTTAGAACAAAGAGCTATGAGGATATCTGTGAGCTTGAAGATCTTTGCGGGCAAAGCTCGTTTTCATTCTGGGAAAAGATGCGCACTCATACGGTAAATGTAGATGATGAGCGTTCTTTTTGAAGTTGTGAAGAAAATGCTTGATGGTACCTGCTGCTATTTAGCTCAAAGCTAGTTAATATATGTGCGGATGGGACATTTGACCTCGGCAAAGGGAAGGTCTATACGCTGGCTGACAAGGTGAGGTACTGACAGAATGTATATGGACTGCTAAGAAGCTCTGTGAGTACGTTGTCAGCAAAGGTAAGGTTCCTATGTTCTGGGGAGACATTATGCGTAAATTCCCTGAGTTTATTAAGGAGCTTCTACAGAGACCATATACATGGTCTGGGGCCATATGGCTGAGCAAAAGATGATATCTGCGGAGCCCTATCGCCAAAGGCTGAGACTAACCTTACCTTTGCCGGGGTGCTGCTGCTGGAATACTCTAATAAATAGAATTGACACTTCATACATCCAATGTTAAGATTATGAGGCAGGTATGCAAGAAAAATATGAGGCCATGGGACTATTAAATACTGAGTGGGGTGATTTTGGGCACATAAACAATCCTTCATTTACGACACTGCAGGAATAGTATATGGTGGAGTATTTACCTGGAATCTGGATGCTTATTCAGGAGAAAAAGGAGTAGGAAAGGAAGAGCTAAATAAAGCCCTATCTTTCCTTGAGTATGATGACAAGTCAGAAAGCCTATACCGAGCGCTTGAGAAGGTAGCTCTCAATCAGATATATGACTGAGTGGAGTGCTGTGCTTTTGTTGAAGGCTTTGCGGATGCGTAGGAACTTTGATGAGAAGACAAACCCTGCAGGCTTTAACAGTCTAGAAAGGGCCTTAACTGAGAGGCTCGATAGGGTTCAAAGGCTGAAAATAGCTGATGTAGACAGAGCATCAAAGAGCTGTTTGAAATCAGAAAGAAGCTTAGAAAAAACAGTGCTTTCTATGGATAGTCGTCAAAAGAAATGAGTTTAATACAGGATGACAATGCGATTGTAGGTATTGATATCTGGAATAGAGTAGGAAGAGCCGTAGTTATGCCTGAGACAGTAGATGAGAAAGTGAAAGTTCGAGCTTGCTGAGGAACTTGAAATATGGTATATAGAGTATAAGGAGATTTATAGAGAGGACTCAAAGGAGAGTATGTTGGAAGGGTAACTAGGTTGTAGCTTTTGGTATGCAGACAGATTAAGAGGAATAACTGAATAATTTTTACAGTTAAGTAACTATAACAGGATGTCTTAGTAAACATTTACATCATGATTAATTGTATGTTAACAAAAATATTTATTTGCAACATTTTTAGTAAATCAAAATGTTGCAAAATGTTAATTGATATGATAAAATGTAATCTATATTAGAAATTGAAGAGGCTACTAATACTTCTACAAAAACAGCAGGAGGGAAAAATAATGAGCAGTAAAAAGAAGCTACTCTGCCTAAGAAAAAAGAAAAAGTGGACAAGAGATGACACCGAATTGACCTTGCTCAGTATACCTACATTTATTTGGTATATCTGTTTTTGTTACCTGCCTATGTTTGGTATTGTAATTGCTTTTTAAAGGAATTCAGGCTAAGAGCCTAGAACAGGATTCCTGCAGAGCCTTTTTCAAAAGTAAAATCAGTTGATTCAAGAACTTCAAGTACTTTTATTAACTCAAATGACTTTTATGCTTTTGCTTTAGGAAACACTATAGCATATAACATTGTATTTATTATTCTTGGAATTATCATTCCTGTTGCTTTAGCTATAATGATAAGTCTCATTCACAGCAGGCTTAAGTCCAAAGTATATCAGACAATGATGTTCCTTCCTCACTTTATGTCCTGGGTAGTTGTAAGTTATTTTGTATATGCTTTCCTCAGCCAGGATAAGGGATTTATCAACAACATTTTATCCTCTTTTGGAATGGAAAAGATAAACTGGTATTCGGAGCCTAAGTACTGGCCTTTCATACTGATATTTATGCAGCAGTGGAAGAGCATCGGATACAGCATGGTAGTTTATCTTGCCTGCATCACAGGTATTGACTCAAGTCTTTATGAGGCTGCGGTTATTGACGGTGCAAACAAATGGCAGCAGACCAAGTACATTACACTGCCTAGCCTTAAGTCAGTAATTATAATGATGTTCATATTGAATGTGGGAAGAATTTTCTACTCAGATTTCGGTTTGTTCTATCAGGTAACACAGCAGATTCCTGCTTCCTTACATGATGTGGCATCCACATTTGATACCTATGTTTATAATGCATTGCAGTCAAATGTTCCTATCGGAAAGACTGCCGCAGCTTCTGTAGCTCAGTCTGTAGCTTGTTGTATTACTATTCTTGCGGCAAACTTTGTAGTTAAGAAGATAAAAAGAACAGGCGATTATTTGAACCTGTATCAATGGGTCAAATAATTTGATACTAACATCAGCTAATAAGGAATAAAGTGGAAAGATAAAAATGTAAAGAAGGGGTAAAGGGACTAATCAAATTAGTCCTGGAACCAATATTATTTTCAATATTATTTTTATAATTTTATCCTTAATGTATAGTGCCGGTAATTTTCGTATTGTATTATCCATATCATCTGAGGCTTCTCTGTTGAGTTTGGCTACAGATTTATACCAGCAGAACTTTCCGATGCAGCTTATCTGTATCTTTGGAAAAGAAAAGGATGATGATATTAAAGGCACTTTGGATATCAGTAATTGTTACGCAGGCGGAACTGTTCTTGGACTTGGTCTTACAACATCTATGGGTTATGTGCTATCAAGACAGAGTTATAAGTACAGAGCTTTTTACCTGGGTAATATTCATACCAATGATATTTAATGTAGGTCTTGCAGCAAGTTACGTTGTTAATGATAAACTCCTTAACCTAAGCGACACCCTTTTTGCTCTCATACTTCCGCTCGCGGTTTCATCATTCAATATCATTATATGTAAGACATTCTTTAGAACACAATACCGGACTCTGTCATTGAGTCTGCTAAGATAGATGGAGCTACTCAGCTTGGTATATTTTAGTAAGATAGTACTTCCTAATCTCTAAAGCCGTAATTGCTACAATCGGACTTTTTCTTAAGCTTTGGTTACTGGAATGATTGGTTCTTATCATCTCTTTACATAAGAAATAAGGACCTCATATCGCTTCAGGCTTTGCTTAACAGCATGGTTAAGAACATACAGTTCCTTGCAAGCAATCCGGATGGAGGTGTAAGTATACAGCAGTATCTGGCAACCATGCCAAGAGAATCAGTTAGAATGGCTATTGCCATAGTTATAGTAGTTCCTATAGCTTGTGCTTATCCATTCTTCAGAGATATTTTGTAACCGGACTTACAATAGGTGCGGTTAGGGTTAAATCTTAAGCTATAAAGCTTTTAGATAAAATGTGTAAAAAGTGAAAGGAGAACTTTAACATGAAAAAAAGATGGGGAAAACTGTTAGCTTTAGCTCTTGGAGCATCTATGGTTTTTAACCTTGCAGCTTGTGGAGCAAAGACTGAGGAAAAGACAAGCCAGTCTCGACAAGCACAAGACAAGTCAGGCAGCCTTCTGCCTCCAAGACATCAAGCGCTGCATCTAAGACAAGCTGATGCAAAGACAGATGAGATAGTAAATCTCAAGTGGGTACAGGTAGGTAGCGGCCAGCCTGATAACTACAAAGCCTGGCAGGAAAACATCAACAAGTATTTAGCTGATAAAATCGGTGTAAATATCGACGTTGAAGTAGTAAGCTGGGGAGATTGGGACAGCAGAAGAAGTACACTTGTTAATACAGGTGGAGACTATGATATTATGTTTACCAATGCTAATACCTATGTACAGGATGTAAAGATGGGAGCATTCCTTGATATTACAGACCTTCTTAAGGATAACGCACCTAAGCTTCTTGCATCTATGCCTGAAGACTACTGGAATGCAACAAAGGTAGACGGACAGATTTATGCTGTACCTACATATAAGGACAGCTCAATGACATTCTACTTCATCTTTGTAAAGAAGTTACTTGAGAAGTATAATATTGATGTTGACAAATTAAAGACTCTTGAGGACTTAACAGAGCCATTAACAAAGATTAAGAATGGCGAGAGACAGCACCATTTATCCTCAAATCAAGGAAGGTGTATCTAACTCACTTGCAAAGAGCTATGACAGCATGAGGGCTTCCAGCACTTGGAGTAAAGTTCTAGACAGCTCAAAGAAGCTTGTTCCTATCTTCGAACAGGAAGATGTTATGAAAGAGCTTAAACTCCTTCATAAGTGGTACAAGGACGGACTTATCAATGCTGACGCAGCTACACTTGCAGAGAAGCCAAAATACAGACCTTTCGGTATTGAACAGGGCTGGAGCGGTGCAGCTAAGACAGTATGGGGTCCTAATATAGGTGAGGAAGTAGTAGCAGTGCCTTGGGGCGATACACTTCTTTCAAACGTAACAGTTGGTGGTTCTCTTAACTGTATTTCAGCTAGCTGTGAGCATCCTGACAAGGCTCTTCAGTTCTTAGAGCTTGTAAACACAGATACTTATGTAAGAGATTCATTCTTCTACGGTCTTGAAGGTGATGACTGGACATATACAGCTGACAAGAAGGTTCACAAGAACAACGACGAGTGGAAGATGGCTGGTTATACACAGGGTTCATTCTTCATCGTATCACAGAGAGATGATGTAGACTTTCAATCAGTGGGATGAGGTTAAGGAGCTTAACGCTAAGGCTATTCCCTTCACCTGTACTTGGTATCAACTAGATGTAACTGATTTTGAAGATGAAATGGTTAACTGTGTTGAGATATACAACAAGTATAAGAGTGAGCTTTTCACAGGTACATCAGATCCTGAGAAAGTAGTTCCACAGATGATGGAAGAGATGAGAAAAGCAGGCTTTGACGATATGCAGAAGAAGGCTCAGGAACAGATTGACGCTGCAAAATAATTAAACTACAGATAAAGCATAAGACAAAATTAGACATTGTTTTATGAAAATAGAAGAGTTTTTTTCCCGAATTTGTCCGTAATGTGACGATTGACTGGAAAAAACTCTTTTCAAAGATTAGAATATCAGGAGAATAAAGATGAATAGTGATAATAGATTACCTCAGATACCTTGGGAGGATGATAATACCGGAGGAAAAGAGCCGGTTTGGAGATATTCAGGGCAATCCGATTATAGGAAGAGATGGAAACAAGATTTCAAAACAGTGTGTTTAACAGTGCAGTGGTTAGATTTGAAGACGGCTTTTGCAGGTATTTAGATGTGACAGCCGTTCCATAAGTATGGATATTTTGTTGGTAAGAGTAAGGACGAATTAATTGGGAGATAGAAGATGAGCTATCAAGTTTGAAGGCGCAGATGAAGAGATACTTAGAGAGAATATAGATATGACCCTCAGAGTTTGTTTTATAGAGGACAGATACTATGTGACCTGGTGTAACGGGTATCATGGTCCTACAATAGGTGTGGCTTACACCTTTGACTTTAAGAAGTTTGTACAGCTTGAAAATGCCTTCCTTCCGTTTAACAGAAACGGAGTTTTATTCCCTAGAAAAATAAACGGTCTATATATGATGCTTAACAGACCAAGTGACAACGGTCATACTCCTTTTGGCGATATATTTATAAGCCAGAGTAAGGATATGGAGTTCTGGGGCAGGCATAGACACGTAATGGGTACAATTAAAGATGACATTTCTGCCTGGCAGTCAACTAAGATAGGACCGGGACCTATTCCTATCGAGACAGATGAAGGCTGGCTTATGATTTACCATGGTGTAATTAACACCTGTAATGGTTTTGTATATCGTATGGGAGCGGCCCTCCTTGACCTTAATGAGCCTTGGAAGGTAATTGCACGCAGCAAGAATTATATAATGGCTCCTTGGGAACAGTACGAGTGTATGGGAGATGTGCCAATGTAGTCTTCCCTTGCGCCCTTACACGATAAAGAAAGTGGAAAGATTGCTATATACTATGGCTGTGCAGATACAGTCACAGGGCTTGCTTTTACAACAGTGGAGAGACTTCTTGACTATGTGAAAAAGAATACACTATAAATTCTAACTATTTAAGCCTTAGGCCAAAAACCTCTTATTCTGCGAATTACAGTAGGATGAATAAGGCTTTAACCCAAATTGTTCAAAGTATCTTGTGCAAGATATCAATATGTGTTATCTTAATCTATGCTAAATGAGATTTGAATGATTTGGGTAATATTTTTATAAGGAGGCAGTTATGAGATATTTAGATAAGCGTGTCAAGGTTATATGTGATAATCTTGAAAAAGCTTAAGGTTAAGCAAAAAGCTTGAACTAGATAAATGGCAGTACAAAGAAGGACAGTTTTTAGACCTGAGGAGGCAGAAAAGTGCCGGCCTGACTTTTGCAGAGTTTGATTCTTAAATATGCACTGGTATGGCAAGGACAAGCATTATTGGTTTAAGAAGAAATTCGTGGTACCTGAGAGCATGGCAGGAAAGAGAATCTTCTTAAAGCTTGCTACACAGATTGATGAGTGGGATGATGCTAAGAACCCACAGTTCCTTGTATTTATCAACAATAAAATAGTACAGGGAATGGACATGAATCACAGGCTTCTTTTCCTAGGAGATAGCTTTAAGAGTGGGGATGAGATTAACTTTGATATACAGGCATATAGTGGAATCCTTCACGATGAGTTCCTCTTCATTGCATCAATTATTGAGATTGATGAGGAAGTGGAAGGTCTTTACTTTGACCTTTGGGTACCGCTTGCCGCCTTCCCTAGGATGGCTGAGGATGATAAGAACAGGCAGGATATAGAAGAAATTCTCAATACTGCGGTTAACTTCCTAGACCTTAGAACTCCTTATACAAAAGAGTTTTATGATGGAATTAAGGCTGCCCGCGAGTATCTTAAAAAAGCCCTATATGAGGAGAAGGCAGGCTATAGCGATGTAATTAGCTACCTGTATAGGACATACCCATATAGACGTGGCTTGGTGGTGGACAGTTGCACAGACCAGAGAAAAGGTTGCAAGAAGCTTTGCTACAGTGCTTAAGCTTATGGAGGAATATCCTGAGTATAAGTTTATGTCAAGTCAGCCACAGCTCTATGTATTCCTTAAAGAGAGATATCCTGAAGTTTACTGAGAAAGATAAAAAGAAAAGGTTAAAGAGGGAGTGGGGAGCCTGAGGGCGGTGTGTGGCTTGAGGCAGACTGTAATCTCACTTCGGTGAGTCACTTGTAAGGCAGTTCATGCATGGAAGAAATTCTTTGAGGATGAGTTTGGTGTAGACAACAAGGTACTTTGGCTTCCAGATGTATTTGGATATTCAGGGTTCTCTTCCTCAGATAATGAAGAGAAGCGGAATCAAGTACTTTATGACAACCAAGCTTGCCTGGAACCAGTTTAACAAGATACCTAACGATACCTTTATATGGCGTGGTATAGATGGTTCAGAGATATTCACACATATGATAACCACACTTGGCATAGGGCAGCCTGTGGTGAACTTCTTTACAACCTACAACGGCGAGCTTCACCCTGATGCACTTATGGGGAGGCTGGGAGCGTTATCAGAATAAGCGTATCAACAACGACATCCTCATCTCATACGGTTTTGGTGATGGTGGAGGCGGCCCTACCAGAGAAATGCTTGAGACCGCGAGAAGAATGGAAAAGGGAGTTAAGGGTATCCCTAAGGTTAGAAGAGAGTTCGCAGGCAAGTACTTTGAAGAGCTTGAGGCAAAGGTTAAGGACAACAAGAGGCTTGAAACCTGGGAAGGTGAGCTCTACTTCGAGTACCACAGAGGAACCTATACCTCTATGGCAAGGAATAAGCGTGGCAACAGAAAGTCAGAGCTTGGCCTTATGGACCTTGAATTCTTCTCGGTTCTTGCAGACAAGAAGAAGGCTTATCCTGTTAAAGAGCTTGACGATATGTGGAAGATTGTCCTTCTTAACCAGTTCCACGATATCCTTCCGGGTTCTTCAATCAAAGAAGTATACGAGGTAACAAAGGAAGAATACGAAAGAATTGCTAAAGAACTTGAACAGGAAACCTCAGCGAGACTTGAAATACTTGCTGAAGATAAAGAAGGTATAACTGTATGGAATACTACAGGACATAAGCGTTCAGATATTGCCATACTTCCTGAAAGGAAGTATGAGGGACTTAAGTACGAAGATGGAAGTGCAGTTAAGGTACAGCTTACAAAGGATGGTGCAATTGCATTTGTAGAGAATATACCTTCAAAGGGCTATAGAACACTGTATTTTGATAAGATAACAGCTAAGCCTGAAAGTCCATTTATATTAAACGGTGATAAGAGCCTAGAAACTCCGTTTTACAAGATTGAACTTGATGAAAATGCTCTTTTTCAAGTATTTTTGACAAGGAAAATGATGAGAGGTACTTAAAGCGGGAGAAAAGGAAATCTCCTCGTATGTATGAGGATAAGCCTATTTTACTATGATAACTGGGATATAGATATCTTCTATACCGAAAAGTACTGGGATGCTCTCTCTGTAGAGAAGCTAGAGTGGATTGAAATAGGTGAGGTAAGAGCTACCCTTCTTGTAGAGAGAAAGATAAGCAATTCCTTCATCAGACAGAAGATTCACTTCTATGCTGATAACAGAAGAATAGACTTCGAAACCTATGTAGACTGGAAGGATAACCAGCATCTCCTTAAGGTTCACTTCCCTGTAGATATTCACTCCGATGAGGCTACGTTTGAGATTCAGTTTGGTAATGCAGTAAGAAAGGTGCATACCAATACAAGCTGGGATGAGGCGAGGTTTGAAAGCTGTGCTCAGAAGTGGATGGACTTCTCAGAGGGACACTATGGTGTAGCTCTCCTTAATGACTGCAAATACGGACATTCTAAGAGACGGTGTACTTGGACTCACTCTTATTAAGTCAGGTATTGAGCCTAATCCTACGACTGACCAGGAAGAGCATTTCTTTACCTATGCCCTCTATCCTCACGCAGAGAGCTGGCGCTATAGCAATGTTTCTGATGAAGCATACAATCTCAACCAGCCACTAAAGACAGTGAAGAAGGCAATGGCAGAGGATGTATATTCCTACGCAAATGTAGATAAGAAGAATGTTGTAATAGAGACATCAAGAAGGCTGAAGAGGGTGAAGGCACTGTAATCAGACTTTTTGAGAGAGATAATGCAAAGACAACAGTTAAGCTTTTGGTAGATACTGAGTTTAACAAGGCATTTACCTGTGACCTCCTTGAAAATGAAGAAGAGGAGCTTAAGGTAGAAGAGGCTGTCAATGCTTATGGAAAGAAAGTGAAGGCAGTTAGCCTTAAGCTTAGGCCTTTTGAAGTATGTACAGTTAAGTTTAGATAAGTACATGTAAACATAACCCAAATTACTGAGAGTATTTTATGATTGTTGGATTAGATAGTCAAATATTTTGACACCTGAATCAGAATAATGTAAAAATACAAGTAGTTTGGGTTATTTTTGTCTAAAAATAGGAGGAGATATGAGAAGAAGATTCAAGAATAAGATAATAGCTGCAATCTTAACCGGTGTGATAATTTCAGGCTTTTCCTTTTTGTAAATACAGGGAATAATGCTTATCTTGCCAAGGCGGACGAATACTACGATAACAGTAATACCAATCTGTATACGGATGATGATTACAGCGATGACTCTGGTGTAAACACGCAAAATGTAGGTGTCAATGTAGACTATCATACAGAAGATGAAATCAGGGACTTTGTAAAGAATCATCCTGCTGATTTTACATCCCCTGTAGAATATGAGGAAGAGCCACTAGGTAAGGCACCATACTCGCTTGGAAGACTAAAGTATAAGACCTTGCAGTCTGCACTAAATACACTTAATCAGATTAGATATATAGCAGGACTTTCTTCTGATGTGGTGTTAAATGATGAGTATGTAAAACAGGCTCAGGGGGCAAGTGTGGTAAATTCTGTAAATGACGTTCTTACACATAATCCTGAAAAGCCTGCTGGAATGTCAGATGAAGTATACAGAATAGGCGCAGAGGGGGCATCTCACAGCAATATAGCTATGGGCTATAACAATATAGACACCAGCCTGGTATTTGGCTACATGGAGGATGGTGACTCCTCTAACATAGATAGGCTGGGACATAGACGCTGGCTGTTAAATCCTTCTATGAAGGCAACAGGCTTTGGCTATTACAACAATTATACAGCTGCCTATGCTCTAGATAACTCATCAGCCTATTCACCTGAATATGGTGTAATCTGGCCTGCGCAGAATATGCCTACAGAGTATTTTAACAAGGATTTCCCATGGAGTATATCGATGGGCTATGCAGTAAGTGACAGCGTAGAGGTAGAACTTATTAGGCTTTCAGACAATAAGACCTGGAAGTTTAGTAAGTCTTCTGCAGATGGTTATTTTAATGTAAATAATGGCGGATATGGTGAGCAGGGTTGCATTATTTTCAGGCCTGATGGAATCGAAAGATATGTGGCAGGAGAAAAATTCAGAGTTAATATCACAGGGCTTAGTGAGCCTCTTTCGTATGAGGTATCTTTCTTTGACTTGGTGCCTATTACCGGACTTTCACTTGATAAAACGCCTAGTATTATCCGACTAGGTGAGAATTTAGACCTAGGTATCAAGTTTTTACCTGAAAGTGCTAAGAAAATAGTTAGAGTTACGGTAGATGGCAAGATTTTAAGCCTGGGTAAAGGCAAGAACAGCGGCATATATGAGTATGATGCTGACAACGGGTTCTATATTAGAGCAGACAAATATGGCACGACAACCATAAATGTATCTACTTATGATGGAAGAATAACGAAGTCAAAGAAGATAACTGTTATCCCTTCAGATGTATATATTTATTCTACAGAAAGCAGATATATATATGGTACAAAAATATGGCAAGATTAGCCTGCAAGTAAGTAAGACAAGACTGTGAGCTACTATGAGGGTCTTATACTCTGCAAATAAGAACTTCAAATATGCTAAAAAGTTGATTTCAAATTCATATAAAAAGACAAAACTTATAATAAATAATGCATTATCAAGACGTACTTATTATATCAAAGCTCGTGCCTTCGTAAAGGTTGGTGGTAAAAAGATATACGGAGCATATAGCAAGACAGATACATATAGGATATACTAATAATAAAAATAACCAAAAGGCTTACAGGAATAGATGCTGTAAGCCTTTTTAGACCAATATAGTTAGTTTTAACTAAAATTTTATAAAAACCTAAATTTCTCATGACAATTTGTTGCTTTTAGTGTAAAATATTATTAGTTTGGGTAATTGTTTAAAAAATGGAGGAAGTAAGTCTTGATAAAAGGATTTAAGCATAGATTAACTGCCATCTTGGTATGCGGGATTATGATATCTGCGCTGCCTGTAGCACATATAAATGATAATATATATACTGCTAAAGCAGAGGATAATGGCTCAAAGATAAAAAATGTAAAGTATAGATGGTGTTTTTAGCAGATAATAATAAAAAGTAAGGTATAAATGTAGCTTATAGAACAGTGGATGAGATAAGGAGATTTGTAAAAAAGCATCCGTCAGATTTTTATTCTATAGCAAAGCTTGAAGAAATGCCTATAGGAAGAGCACCTTATTCTCTGGGAAGATTAGATAAGAAGACTATGCAGTCTGCTCTTAATACCATCAATCAGATTAGATATATAGCGGGGCTGTCTTCAAACGTGGTATTAAATGAGAAGTACATAAAAGCTTGCACAGGGGGCAAGTGTGGTTAGCGCTGTAAATGGTCAGCTCACACATACTCCATCAAAGCCTTATGGTATGTCAGATGTATTATACAGACTAGGTGCTGAGGGTGCGGCTCATAGCAATCTTGCAATGGGTTATACCAATATAGACTCAGGCATAGTGTTAGGATATATGAATGACGGTGACTCAACTAACATTGATAGGATTGGTCATAGACGCTGGATACTCAATCCTTCCATGAAGTCTATGGGATTTGGATTTTACAACAATTTTTCAGCGACCTATGCTCATGACGGTGCCTTTGGCAGCTCTCCCGAATACGGCGTGATATGGCCTCACTATGAATATGCCTACTGAGTATATTAATTCTGATTTTCCTTGGAGTATATCACTTGGATATGAAGTTAACCCTTCGGATGTTAAGGTGGAGCTTACAAGGTATAGAGATAACAAAACCTGGCAATTTAGCAAAGCTTATTCTGACGGATATTTTAATGTAAATAATGTAAACTATGGTTTGAGCGGCTGCATCATATTCAGACCTGACGGAATAAAAAGGTATGCAAATGGAGAGAGGTTTGGTGTTAAGATTACCGGACTAAGCGAGCCTATTTCCTATGAGGTTTCCTTCTTTGATTTGGAACCTGTGACTGGCATATCCTTATCTAGAGTTCCAAAGACCATCAAAATAGGAGAGCACGTAAGGCTTAATATAAGGACTCTCCCATCAAGTGCAAGTGATGTAGTAAAAATCAAGGTTGACAGCAATGTGTTAAGCCTTGGTAACGATAAGAACGGTGGAGTATTTGAGTATGATTATGAAAGGTACTGTAGAGCCAACAGGTACGGTACTGCGAAGATAACAGTTTCTACTCCGGATGGCAGGATAATAAAGTCAAAGAAGGTAACTGTTGTACCAAATAATGTACGTGTATAGCTGCAAGCAGCTCTTATAACAAGGCTTCAAAGCGTGGCAAGCTAAAAGCTCAGGTAAGTAAGAATGATAGTGTGAGCGGATATGAAGTGGTATTTGCTAAAAAAATAAAAAAATTCCGTCATCAAAAGAAAAAATGATTTTCCAACTCTCCGAAGAAGACCAAGTTTATGATAAAACAAGGCTCAGGCAGGAAAAAACTTACTATGTGAAGGTCCGTGCCTTTGTAAAGGTTGGAGGAAAGAAGATATACGGTAATTACAGTAAACCTAACAAGTATAGAATTTATTAAACAATAAAAATGCTGTCACATTCGCTATGAAGGTGACAGCATTTTTTACCGTAATTACTGCTCAGAAAACATATCCTTGCCTACTCCACACTCTGGACATTCGAAGTCGTCCGGAAGATCCTCAAACTTTGTTCCAGGAGCTATTCCCATCTCTGGACATCCAGCCTCTTCATCATATTCCATCCTAAACATCACATACATATTTTCTTCATAATTTTTTTCTCCTTTATTAATATTGTTGTTTGATATGAGTGTCAAAAACATTTGACACTTAGATCATAGTTCTTAGAGTACTTTACTTCCTCCATGTAAAATAGATTATACACTATTTAATTGTGGAAAACAAGATTAAAATAAACTTTGTTAAAAAGTGTATAGGATTTTAAAACAATATACATACCTTTTATCGAAACTTTAGCAACCAGATAAATATGTAAATGGCAACAGGTATGAAGCCCTGTACATACAAGGCTCGCAATAAATAAAGGCATTGGTCAGGGACTTGCCATAAAGGAGGTAATAAGAGTAATACCATATAGCGCAAGTAGAAGTACTCATCCCGATAAGGGCAAGTAACCGCTTTACTTTTCTTGATTTTTAGTTTCTTTTTCTTTTGTTTTCTTCCATAATCTCCCTACTATTTATTCATATTGTAAGCCTGCTCACAGTATACACAGCGGTAAGTGATGTGCTCCTTATCGGTAAGCTTGAATACATGCTTAAGTCCACGCTCCACAGAGGTTATACAACGTGGATTCTTGCAGGTAAATATATCATTTACTGTTTCAGGAAGGCTAGGATGAATCTTATCCTTGATAACACCGTCCATTATTACATTTACTGTAATGCTATCTCCAAAGATGGATAGAAGCTCAAGATTAAGCTCTCCGGGTATACCCTCTATCTTAATTATATCCTTCTTTCCCATCTTGGAGCTCTTTGCATTTTTAATAATGGCTATCTGATTATCATATTTACCAAGATTCAGATATCTGTATATGGACATAGACAGTCCGGCAGGAATGTGGTCAATAACATAACCTGAATTAATACCGCTAATATTTAACATAAATTACCTCCTATGCCAATTCCAGTAAACGTAGTATCAAAGCCATTCTTACATAAACACCGTATTCTGCCTGTTTAAAATAAGTTGCCCTAGGATCATCGTCTATATCGGTAGATATCTCATTAACCCTTGGAAGAGGATGAAGTATCATAAGGTCAGACTTAGCACCTTTAAGTTTAGCCTTGTCTAAGATGTAGGTATCTTTAAGCCTTATATAGTCCTCCTCGTTGAAGAAACGTTCTCTCTGTACCCTGGTCATATAGAGCACGTCAAGCTCAGGCAGGGCTTTTTCAAGGGAGGCAGTCTCCACGTAAGGAGCATTATTTAGCATCCAGTATCTCGGTCTTTACATACTCAGGAAGCTTTAATTCCTCAGGAGAAATAAGAACAAACTTAATTTCAGGATATCTTACAAGCTCTTGAATAAGTGAATGAACAGTTCTTCCAAACTTAAGGTCGCCACAGAGCCCAACTGTCATATTGCCTATGTTCCCTCGAAGCTCTTTGATAGTGAGGATATCGGTAAATGTCTGGGTAGGGTGGTTGTGTCCGCCGTCACCTGCATTTATAACCGGGATAGAAGAATACATAGAGGCCACCTGAGGTGCTCCTTCCTTGGGATGGCGCATAGCGCAGATATCAGCGTAAGCGGAGATTACCCTAATGGTATCTGCTACAGTTTCTCCCTTGGCAGCAGAACTTGAGGAACTCTCAGAAAAACCGAGAACACTACCGCCCAGATTAAGCATTGCAGCTTCAAATGAAAGGCGGGTTCGTGTACTCGGCTCATAAAACAAAGTAGCTAATTTTTTACCATGACAGATATCCTTGTATTTTTCAGGGTTTCTGTATATGTCACCGGCAAGTGTCAAAATATAATTAGTCTCATCTACTGAAAAATCAAGTGGACTTATAAGATGCCTCATAGTTACCTCCCCGGTTAGTATATTAGTATCATCTGCTTAATTCTATTACAGATTTGTTATTATGACAAGAGGTATACTTGATAATTATTTTAAAAATGCTTTATTATATGAAAAATCGGTAAATTTAGCCGGTAGAATGGAGAATATATGATTAGATTATCAGAAAAACGGAGCATATATAGTAAACGGTGAAGTACTTGAAGACGGACCGGATATAAGAGAAAGACTAGGTAAGCTTGGAGTAAGCATAACTAAGGAAGAGGCAAAGAAAAATACTCTAGCCTATGGTATACTGCGTGCTCACAATAAATCAGAGGATATGGAGAACCTTAAGCTTAAGTTTGACTGCCTTGCCTCCCACGATATAACCTTTGTAGGCATAGTACAGACAGCTATAGCCTCAGGGATAAAGAAGTTTCCTGTGCCTTATGCCCTTACCAACTGTCACAACTCACTTTGTGCGGTAGGCGGTACCATAAATGAAGATGACCATTTATTCGGGCTTTCGTCAGCCAAGAAGTTTGGAGGTATGTATGTACCACCTAATCTTGCTGTCATTCATCAATTTGCAAGGGAGGTGCTTGCTGGCGGTGGCAGGATGATACTTGGCTCAGACAGTCACACCAGATACGGTGCACTTGGAACCATGGCAATAGGAGAGGGCGGTCCTGAGCTTGTAAAACAGCTCCTTGGTCAGACCTATGATGTGGCCTGTCCGGAGGTGGTAGCAGTAAGGCTTACGGGAGAGCCTGTAAAGGGTGTAGGCACCTCAGGACATAGCCCTAGCCATCATTGGTGAGGTATTTGACAGGGGCTATGTAAACAATAAGATAATGGAATTCATAGGTGATGGCATAAAGAAGCTTAGCGTAGACTATAGAATAGGTATAGATGTTATGACAACCGAGACTACCTGCCTTTCATCAATATGGGAAACAGATGAGAGGGTGAAGGAGTTTTATGAGATTCATAACCGCCCAAATGACTATAAGGAGCTTAGCCTTAGTGCACCTGCTTATTATGACGGACTTATAGAGGTTGACCTTAGTAAGATAAGGCCTATGATAGCCATGCCTTTCCACCCAAGCAATACCTACCTGGTAGACGAGGTAAACAAGAATCCTAAGGATATATTGCATGAGGTTGAAGAAAAGGCAAAGGTAAGCTTTGGAAAAGATATCAAATTTAAGCTAACTGACAAGATTAAGAATGGCAGAATCCAAGTAGACCAGGGAATAATAGCAGGCTGTGCAGGCGGTGGCTTTGAGAACCTATGCACGGCTGCGGACATCCTCGAGGGGAAATACATAGGAAATGATGAGTTCTCACTTAGTCTCTATCCTGCAAGCCAGCCTGTATATATAGAGCTTGTAAGAAACGGTACCGTAGCCACCCTTATGGAAACAGGAGCCCTAGTTAAGTCAGCATTTTGCGGACCTTGCTTTGGTGCAGGAGATGTGCCTGCCAATGGTGCATTTTCAATAAGACATTCTACAAGAAACTTCCCAAGCAGGGAGGGGCAAGCCCGGAAGTGGACAGATGGCCTCTGTTGCCCTTATGGATGCCAGAAGTATAGCTGCAACAGCAGCAAATAAGGGAAGGCTTACCTCTGCCTGTGAGATAGATGTGGAATACAGTCATCCAAAGTATTTCTTTGACGGAAAGATATATGATAACAGGGTGTTTAACGGTGTGGGAAGGCCTGATTTTAATGCAGAGCTTAAATACGGACCTAACATTGTGCCATGGCCAAAGATGGAAAGGCTTGCGGATGATATCTTAATTAAGATAGTATCCGAAAACCACGATCCTGTTACTACTACTGATGAGCTAATCCCTTCGGGTGAAACCAGTTCTTACCGCTCAAACCCTCTGGGGCTTGCAGAGTTCACCTTATCAAGGAAGGATCCTGACTATGTGGGCGAGGCAAAGAAGGTTAGGAGTATGGAGGAGGAAAGGCTTAATGGCAAGGCATTTACTGATGTAGAACTTAATGAGGCTATAGCCGTACTTAAAGCCTATGATGAGGACTTTAAGGCGGAACTAACAGAGATAGGAAGTGCCATCTATGCAGTAAAGCCGGGGGATGGTTCTGCAAGGGAGCAGGCTGCAAGCTGTCAGCGTGTACTGGGAGGTCTTGCCAATATTGCGAAAGCCTATGCCACCAAGCGTTACCGCTCAAATGTGATGAACTGGGGTATGATACCTTTCATCTATGAGGACGAGAACATTCCCTTACACAAGGGTGATTTCATTTATATAAAGGGGATAAAGTCTGTCATTGAAAATGGAGATAGCAAAGTGAAGGCAGTAATTGTAAATGAAAATGGAACTAAGGAGATAGAGCTTTCTCTAGGGTGCCATGACAGATGAAGAGAAGGACATCATAGTTAGTGGATGTTTGATTAATTATAATAATCGAGGGTAGTAAATAGGATGATTAGGGTAAAAAGCTAATAGAAAAAAATAGTGTAAAGGAGTTTAACATGGCATATACGCAGGATGATTTTGAGGATTGGATTATTCTAATTGACTTTAAGATGGATTATTTTACGGGAGAATTTGCCAAAGAGCAGAACCTAAAGCTTGATTACAGCATTGAGTCGCTGGATGAAATTGAAGGTTGGATTCTAGCTAACTATAAGGAGATTAAAGACCTGATCGCAGATAGTAAGATGCTTGATTATCTTACGATTTATATTGGTGAGACATTTAGAAAATATATCGGTGGAAAATGGTACATTGACCTGAAAAATAAAAAGAATGCATACTATTCTATGCCTGTACTTACAGATCCATCCTATAAATATGAACCTTATACAGCTACAATGACTTTTGCCACTGCCTGTATAGCAAGGCAAAAAGGTAACTATATCAGCACAATACTTAGAAATAACTTATGATAATATCAGGTGAAGTCAGTGGCACAATACGGAAGTTAAAGGAAGACTATATCAGTAAGATAGTGAAGGGGTGGTTATATGACACAGATTAGTTTACGTGTAGATGAAGAAGTTAAGCGAAATGCAGAAAAACATTCAATGATATAGGGCTTAGTATGTCAACTGCTATTAATATTTTTTTCTTAAAAAGGTAGCGAGAGAAAAATCGTATTCCGTTTGAATTATCTGCGGATCCATTTTTATAGCAGAGAAAAATATGGCTGAGCTTGAGAGACGTATAAATTCTGTTCGTTCAGGTGAAAGCACTTTAAAAGAACATGAACTTATAGAGGTAGATTGATGAAGAAGTTGTCATTACAGAAATAAATTAGATTAGGAAATTAGTGATATCCTCTGCCTGTTATAGATAATATTGCTTACAATATAATTTTGTAAAATTATACATATAACAGGCAGAGGATTTTTATCACTTTTCACAGGTTTACAAAACCATTTACATAGGCTATAATATCAAAAATGTAGTACTAAAAAGAAAAAGGAAGCACAATATATGGACATTTTTGATAAAGAAGCGTAATGGTAAATACGAGAATCTTTGTGTTGAAAAGACCAAGAAGATGGTAGCCCTTGCCTGTGAAGGGACTGGATGGTCATGCGATCCTATGGAACTTGAAATGGACTCCAAGATTCAGTTTAAAAATGGAATGAGCACCAAAGAAATTCAGCAGGTGCTCATTCGTTCTGCTATCGAGAAAGTCATTGTTAATGACGAGAGTGAAAACGGTGGAGGCCTAAACAGGATGAACAGCAAGTGGCAGTATGTGGCAGCCAGGCTGTTTTTGTTTGACCTTTACAAAGAAGCTAAGATTAGCCGTAACTACAAGACCTTTGGCTATGGCGACTTTAACGAGCTTGTAGAAATGCTTGTTGAGAGAGGGATATATACTGAGGATTTTGTTACTAAGTATAGTAAAGCACAAAGGAAAGAACTGGCTGACTACATAGATCCTGACAGAGACTTCCTTTTCAATTATGAGGGAGTGAAGCTCCTTGCAGACCGCTACCTGGTGCAGGGAATGGATGGAGAAGTTTTGGAGCTTCCTCAGGAGAGATTTATGGCTATTGCCATGCACCTTGCAAGCGTAGAAGAGGACAAGGTGTATTATGCCAAGGCTTTCTATGACTTACTTAGCAAGCTTAAGATGACTGTTGCCACACCTACCCTTGCCAATGCAGGTACAACATTTAACCAGCTTTCAAGCTGTTTTATAAGTACTGTTTCAGACAATCTTTGGTCAATTTACGATGTCAATTCAAAGTTTTCCAAAGTATCTAAACACGGAGGTGCTTTAGGCATCTATCTTGGCAAGGTCAGAAGCCTTGGAAGTGATATAAGAGGCTTTAGCAATGCTTCAGGAGGAGTCATTCCTTGGGTAAGGCTTTACAATGATACAGCAGTTGCAGTAGACCAGCTTGGAAGAAGAAAGGGCGGTGCTTCCATCACTCTTGACATCTGGCATAAGGACTTGTATGAATTCATTGACCTAAGAACCAATAACGGTGATGACAGAAGAAAGGCTCACGATATCTTTCCTGCCATAAGCATACCTGATATCTTTATGGAAAGACTGATAAACAGGCAGGATTTCAGCCTTTTTGATCCTCACGAAGTTGAAAAGCTGATGGGATTCTCGCTTGAGGACTATTACGATAAGGATGAGAAACACAAGGAATTCTCTGAGAGATATAAGCTTTGTGAAAATGATAGCAGGCTTGCAAAGATTACAGTTCCTGCTCTTGACATAATGAAGAAGATAATGAAGAGTGCAGTGGAAACTGGTACACCTTTCATCTTCTTTAGAGATACGGTGAATAGAGCCAATCCAAACAGTCACGCAGGTATGATATACGGCTCCAACCTCTGCCACGAGATAGCTCAGAATATGAGTGAAACCAAGTTTGTTTCGGAAGAAATCGTATCTGAAAATGGAAAGTCAAAGATAGTTACAACAGTGGAATCAGGAGATATGGTGACCTGTAACCTCAACTCAATCAACCTTGGAAATGTGGCTTTTGATGAACTTAAAGAAAATGTGCCTCTTCAGATAAGAATGCTTGACAATGTAATTACCCTAAATATGTTCCCTGTGTCCGATGCTGAGGTTACCTCACTTAAATACCGTGCTATAGGGCTTGGTGTGAGCGGATACCATCATTATCTGGCTAAAAATGCCATAGCTTGGGAAAATGAAAAGCACATAGAAGAAGCGGACAGGCTCTTTGAAGAAATAGCCTACAATGCGATAAAGGCGTCTATGGAGCTTGCGAGGGAGAAGGGAGCCTATGCAGAGTTTGAAGGCTCCAAATGGCAGACAGGAGAGTATTTTGACGAAAGAGGCTATGTAAGTGAGAGATGGCAGGAGTTAAAGAAGGATGTAATGAAATATGGACTTAGAAACGGCTATCTTATGGCAGTAGCCCCAACAGGAAGTACATCCAATATAGCGGGAACTACCGCAGGAATCGATCCTATATTTAAGAAGTTCTTTGTTGAAGAGAAGAAGGGAAGCTTCACACCTAAGACAGCACCTGAGCTAAATGATGAGACGTTCTGGTATTATAAAGAGGCACATTATATAAACCAATTATGGTCTATAAAAGCCTGTGCAGCCAGACAGAGGCATATTGATCAGGCTCAGTCCTTCAACCTCTACATCACGCCTGATGTTAAGGCAAAGGATATACTTGATTTGTATGTGGAATCTTTTAAGTCAGGCATCAAGACAATTTACTATGTAAGAAACAGGTCGCTTGAAATGGATGAGTGTACAAGCTGTTCAAGCTGATAGCGTAAAACTTATTCACCTGCAATATTGCCACTTGAAAGTGCCTGTGGAATGGAGACTATATGGAAAAGAAAAAGATATTTAATGAACTGGGTAAACGTGGTACTGAGGGCATTCTAAATGGAAATACAACCAACCTCAGAGAGTGGAACCGTATAAAATATGACTGGGCAAATGTAATGTACCGCACCATGCTAAATAACTTCTGGATACCTGAGGAAATCTCGCTCGGTGAGGATGTTAAGCAGTTTTCATATCTGACTGCGGGAGAGAGAAAGGCCTTTGACAAGATTATTTCTTTCCTTAATTTCCTTGACTCGATTCAGTGTGAGAACCTGCCTCACCTTGCAAGATATGTAACTGCAGCAGAGGTGTCCTCCTTGCTTAATATACAGGCGTTTCAGGAGGAAATCCATGCCCAGAGTTATTCTTACATCCTTGACACTGTTACCAATCCTGTAACAAGGGATAAGATATATGATGAATGGCGTGAAGATCCGATTTTATTTAGCAGAAACAAATTCATTGCTGATATGTACCAGAGATTTTCAGATGATCCAAGTACAGAGAATCTTTGTGCGTTCGGTGATGGCAAACTATATTCTTGAGGGTATTTATTTTTACAGTGGTTTCAGCTTTTTCTACACCCTTGCAAGACAGGGGAAGATGACGGCTACAAGTACCATTTTCAAGTATATAAACAGGGATGAGATTACCCATCTGGTTCTCTTCCAGAATATAATAAGAGAGCTGATGAAGGAAAATCCTGAGATTTTCACTGATGAACTTAAGGAAGAGCTTAGGGAGATGGTGAAGGTAGGTACCCTAAATGAGATAGAATGGGGACAGTATGTGACCAACAACGAGATACTCGGTATAAATAATGAGCTGATAGAGAGATATATCAAGTACCTTTCTAACCTAAGACTAAAAGCAATTGGACTTCCTGTGTGGTTCCCTGAGATTGAGGAGAACCCAATGGGCTGGATAGAGAGCTTCTCTAACTTAAATGCCACAAAGACGGACTTCTTTGAGGCAAAGGTAACCAACTATACCAAGGCAGCAGCCTTTGATTTTGATTCGTTGGAGGGAAATTAATGACAGTAAACCCGTAATAAGGTTTACTGTTTTTCTAAATATAATAATATAGTGATATAATGGTTATTAGGGAATTGACGATATATCAATTAGTGTATAAAATTATAAGTAGAAGTTAACAAAAGTTTTTGGGAGGGGACAATGGGAACTTGGAGTCGCTATATTTGGAAATGATGCGTCCTGGGATACTAAGGATGAGTTTTTTTGAGCGTTTTAATGCCGGTGAGGAACCTGAAGATATAAAAAATGATTTGCTTCTTGCTGAGGAAGATGAGGACAGATACGATGTCTTGTTTAGTCTTGCACATTGCCTTTGGGAAGTAGGCGCACTAAAGGAGGATTTGTTAAGTGAAGTCAATGAAGCAATACAGAGCGGAAAAGACTTGGAAATTGCAAGAGAATTGGGAGCTGATGATAAATTCCTAAAGAAAAAGAAGTGACAATCTGAATAAGTTCTTAGATAAAAATCAGTGTGCCTAAGAAGAAACCCTAAGAAAAGAACTGGCACCACCCAATTCCTGTAGAAAGTAAGTACAAAAACGGTGCAGTAATGGCGTTTAAGTATGAAGATGGTATGTGGGGGGCGTTGATTGCCATAAACGGACATTTTTTTGATAAAGAAACAATTTATAAATATATCCAAACTACAGTGAAAACTATGGATAAGCCTACTATGGATGATGTGCGTAGGTCCTATATAATTGACGCAAATTTTCACAACAGGGAGATGAATTCGTTTCCACTTCGTAATCCGATGTTCTATTATGCCTTTGACAACTGTATTGCACAGTATTTAACTACTAGAGAAACAAAAAATTTGAAGTTTATAATGATTCATTTTTGAAATAATAGGGTACCTCTCTGATTGGGGAGATTGCTCCGGAGGAACTCACAAAGCATTTGATTATAGCGTAAAAACTGCAGAAGAATTTAAGACGTATGCTGCTGGATATTAACTAATGCATATAATAGGGATATACGAGCACATACGGATATGACTGTAGATGAAATTGACAAAAGAATTTATCGAAAGATTAAGGTAGTGTATTTGTTGGCTTAGAATTATTTATCAGGGAAGGCTAGCATTATTTGGCAGAAAGGTGATAATTTGAAAGTAGAAGAAGTAATAGAAAAAAACTGCAAAACTCTGTAGAGACTTCGGTGCAAAGAAAGTTCTTTTATTTGGCTCAAGGGCAAAGGGAATTGCACTTGAAAGAAGTGATATAGATATAGCGGTATCAGGGGTTAAAGAGGTTGATTTACTTATACAAGAGATAGAAGAATTACCTACACTTTACAGCGTGGATATAGTAAATATGGATAGCTGTACAAATGAGCTTTTATTGGAGGATATAAGACAATATGGACGAGAAATTTAGTAGAAGGTATGAGTCATTTTGCAATTCGCTAAAAGCTCTATCTGAGGCTAGAGAAAGGGACTTTTCGGATTCATTTGTAATAAGTGGAACCGGGGCAAAGTTTTCCATTACCTTTGATTTAGCCTGGAAGGTGATGAAGGATATCCTGATTCAGCACTATGCTATTATCGGATTTGTGACAGGCTCTCCGAAAGAAGTGCTTAGAGAGGCATTTAAGGCAAACCTTATTGATGATGATGACTGGATGGAAATGCTAAAAGTAAGGAATGAGCTTACTCACGACTATGATGGTGCGGTTATAATATCGCATTGTAAGATGATTGTGGGTAAGTATATAGATTTGTTTTATGAGTTTGAAGATGTGGTTAAGGGGATCTGCCGAATCAACGAGTAATAACGCTGCAAGAATGACTTAGGTTAAATTAAGGGAATAAATGGAAATATTTGAAATCAAATCTTTTGAAGAATACTCGGACTTTATTTTAGAATTGGCAGATAATCCATTGTATTATGATCCACATTATTCATATGATAAAAACAATCTCTATGGTGCAGTTAAAAGAAAAGATGAGTATTCATTTGTGGTTATTGACAATGGAGAAGTAAAAGGAATATTTGTGTGGAGTATTATTCCCGATAAAAAGTATATTGAAATGCTTATAGGATTTACAAAGAATGAGGAGGCATTTAGAAGGATGTTATTGCACTTAGAGAGCAAGTATCAGGGTTATAAGGCAGACTTTGTTATTAATCCAAAAAATTCTGCATTATGCAGGGTTCTAAGAGAAAAAAATGCCGTTTTTGATACTGAACAGCAAAAGATGGTTCATACTAATATGCCGCCTCATGTGGATACAGGCGGGATTGAATTATATACTGAAAAATGGAGAAAAGAATACTGTGAACTTCATAGCAGGGAAACATATTGGAATGCAGATAGAATTCTTTCGGCTAAAGACCGTTTCAGAGTATTGCTTGCTATAAAAGACGGCCAGTTGATAGGATATCTTGATGTAACCTATAGTTTTGAGCAAAATGAACCCTATGATATTTATGTTAAACCTGAGTACAGATATCAGGGTTATGAGCTTGCTCTTCTTGTAAAAGCAATAGAATTAAACCTGCCATCTAAGATGATGGTGCTGGTTGATGCTGATGCTCATAAAGACATAGAAATATACACTGCAGCAGGTTTTCATAAAAGTAGAAGGACAGAATAGTGTTTATGCAACTTATATGTTTTGATACAATTATGTAGATGTACCCCAAGAGGTAAAAATAAGCCATCATAAGAGAATGAGTAAATAAATGATAAGACTGCTCAGGCTTTGTAAACAAGTACTAAACTTATATTATGGAGGGAAAAATAAATGGGATTAATAGCAAACTATCAGTATTTAAGCGATGAGAACTTAAAGGCAATGAAGAACTTTGATGGTGAAGAAGATGAGTCTGCTTGAAGATGTTGAAGAGTGGAATGAAGAGGCAGAGATTTTGCTTGATATCGATAAAATGTGGGATATACTTCATTTTGTATTGACTGGTGTAAGCGGCACAGAGCCTATTTGGGATGATCCTTTAAGCGAGGCAGTTGTAGGTGTGGCTTCACTTGAAGAAATATCTGAATTTACTGCTTATACAGAACAAGAAAGGGTGGAAGACATTCTTTCTGCCTTAGAGAGCTTTGATATAGTGGGAGCGCTACATAATCTCGATATGGAAACCTGTAAAAAGGCCGAGCTTTATCCTGATATCTGGGAGCATGATCTTGATTTTGAAGGAATAAAGAAGGAAGTCCACAAATGTTTCGAGGATTTGATTGATTTTTACAAGCAGATTTTGGAAATAAAATGGGAATGTTTTTGGTCACAATATATTAGTTTATTTTAACTGAATACACCATTGGAGGCGTAAGATGTGCGAATTTTGTGAGAAGATAACTTTAGTTCCAAACTTTAAGTCTCCAAAGGACTATGAAAAAACTATGGCTTACATTGGAAAGCTGATTGAAAAAGACGGTTTTCTGCTAGTAGATGGCACCTGCCCCGTAGATGGCTATAAGCGAGGTGGGTACTGGGTGGATGACATTATCTACCATATCATTGAATGCCCCAAATGTGGGCAGAAATTTACCAGTGTTGTAAATACATATAGAGGTGGAGGTTCGTTTAAAAAGGGCTGATGGAGAATTCATTATAATTTATTGCTTGTACTTTATTACGATAGTTCACAAGATGTTTTATAAAGGATCTGTGGTAGCAGAAGTAAAAGACTTAGAAAAATTTGACTTTAATTTATGAAGATAGTAGAATAATCCTGAAAAACAAGGAATATGAAAGCTTAAGTAGTAAAAAGGGTGATGTAATGGATACAAATACACTGGAATCAATTCTTGAAATTGGCGAAACCGTCGCTGTTGAATTTAAGCGTTGTGGAAATGGTATTGAAAATGATACCTATGAGTCTGTATGCTCATTTTTAAATAGATTTGGTGGAGATATATTTTTGGGTGTCTTAGACAATGGTAAAGTTAAGGGTATACCGGAAAAAGCAGTTCCTGATATGGTCAAAAATTTCATAAGTGTAGTCAGCAATCCATTGCTTTTTTCGCCCACAATCTATCTTTCTCCTGAAATTATAAAAAATGAAGAAGGAAAAACCATCATTCACATTCATATTCCACCAAGTGCTGAGGTGCATAGCTATAAAAAAGTAATTTATGATCGTGTAGATGATGCAGATGTAAAGGTAACTTCTACTTCGCAGATTGCTCAGATGTATATTCGCAAGCAGGAGATTTTTACTGAGCGTAGAATCTATCCGTATGCAACAATAAATGATTTACGATTGGACTTACTTCCTAAAGTCCGTAGGATGGCAGTAAATAATGCTGGAGGGAAGCATCCTTGGTCAGAAATGTCAGATCAGGAGCTGCTTGTAAGTTCAGGACTGTATTGCACAGATTTGGCAACAGGTCAAAAGGGATACAATCTTGCTGCCATTATGCTATTAGGTAAAGATGAAGTTATTATGAATATATGCCCTACATATATGACGGATGCATTGCTTCGCAAGATTAACTTGGACAGATATGATGATAGAGAGATAGTAAAAACTAATTTAATTGAAAGTTATGATATATTGATGGAATTTGCACGAAAAACATCTGTCAGATAAATTTTTCTTGGAAAAATACAAATCGTGTTAGTTTGAGAAATATAATTTCAAGAGAAATGATAAGTAATACGTTAATGCACCGTGAGTTTACCAGCTCATTCGTAGCTAAGTTTGTAATTGAAAGCAATCGTATGTATATTGAAAATGCTAATCGGTCAGTTAAAGTTGGATATATTACACCTGAAAATCTTGAGCCTAATCCAAAGAATCCACTAATTGCTTCTTTTTTTAGGAACATTGGTTATGCAGATACACTTGGTTCTGGAACGAGAAAACTGTATAAGTATAGTGAATACTATTCGGGGAAATATCCTGAATTGGAAGATGGAGATATATTCCGAATTACAGTACCATTAGATGATTCATACTCATTCGATTTTGTAGATGAGCCCCAAAAAGCAGGGAATGAGCCCCAAAAAGCAGGAAATGAGCCCCAAAAAGCAGGAAATGAGCCCCAAAAAGCAGTTAGACAGGAAATGAGCCCCAAAAAGCAGTTAGACAGCATAGACTTGAAAGGATAATTGAAATTATTTTGGATAATCCGCATATTACCAGAATAGAGTTATCAAGTTTGTTGAGAGTTTCAGAAGCAACTATCAAAAGAGATCTTTCTGAATTGAACAAGAGAGGTAAGATTGAATATATCGGTAGTTCAAAAGGCAGGAAAGTGGGTTGTAAAATAGAAAAATGTGCTGTCATTAATGAAATTAGAGTAGAAATATCTTAATCATTGAATGCCCTAAATGTGGGCAGAAATTTACCAGTGTTGTAAATACATATAGAGGTGGAGGTTCGTTTAAAAAGGGCTGATGGAGAATTTTGAGATATTTGAAGAGGCGAGTAAGTATATTTTAGCCAAAATGAGTGAGTTTAAGGATGCACTGAGTGCTAAAGTGAGTTCATTAGAAGGTATAGAATGGTCATTTGATAAGGGAAGTGTAAAGGCCTGTAAAGCGGATGAAACCGGAAGAAAACCAAGGTGCAAGGTGGGAGTGAAGTACCACTTAAAAGTTCAATTATCAGTGGAAGATGTCGAAGCTATATGGAGTGAGTTCAATCTAGTTTTTAAGGAAAGCCACATAGCTGATATAGAGAGAGTGACAGGTAATGAAGAACTGCTAAGGTATGAGTTCAAAGCAAAAAATCCTAAGGGAGATGAGGTCTCTTGCAGTATCTATCTGCCTAATGAATGGAACATACCTCAGATTGGCATACTGGGCTTTGTTTCACCAAGATATAAAAAGGCAGATTATGTTGGATAATCAAAAAAGATTGTTAGAAATGTGTGGCAGTAATACTGTATAAAATGGTGTCTATGTTTTTGATGCCTAATTATAAAAGGGGAAGAGAATGGCAAGATATGAAGTCGGTGCAATCTACAAAATAGACGGAAAAGATAGAACCTATTATGTAAGGCTGTTGACCGGTGATGTTTACGGAGTGTTTGAGCCTATTGACGGAGAAATATGTGAGGAAACCTTTGAGCATACTGGGTACAGGCTTTATATATCAACAGGTTCTTTTGCTGTAAAGAGGGGCTTTTTGGGAAAAAGGTTATCCCTTCACCTGATAAGAAAGATACTAAGAGGTGGAGAAGACCGCAGCATTTGGTGAGATTTGAACCTTGGGATATTGAAGGGACGCTTGAAAGGTGTGCTTCGTCTGATGAAAATGGAAATACTGAGATCATAAGCAGGGAAGAGTATATTGACTACTTAAAGAAAGGTCTTATATCAAATATCTTACCTATGTATGAAAATATTCCGGGTTTCTTAGACAGGTCATATGATAATTGGCCACAAAGTGAAATCTATAGTTCGATTTTATACGGCAATCCTGAACATAAGAAAAAAACAGGCTAAGGCTCTAAAGGCATTAGGATTTGAGCCCCAAAAAGCAATCAGACAACATAAACTTGAAAGGATAATTGAATCCTTTAAGTGAGTAAGCTGTAGATTTAATAATTGGAGAAAAATATGGAATCTGAAAAACAAAAAAATATAAAGAAATCACAGAAGAAGATTTGAAAAATGACATCGATGTATGGGATGTAGCTGAGCCTTTGTTCTGGATTAAGGATAGTAGTGAAAATTATGAGGATTATATAGACCTGATAGATGGCTTTACCTTAGAACAAAGATATCTCTGTGCTATACTTGTGTATCTTTTGGAAGCTAGAGAAGATGGGAATTTCAGCTTTTTTGCTAACTCTTCAGGTATGTTGTGGGAAGATGCAGTAAATGGATTTAAGCTCTTCAAGATGGGGGCTTATGCCGATAATTTACAGAAGTTAATCGATTATTTAGGTGGAAGTATTCCGTTTGATGAAGAAGAACGCTTTGCTTTGGTAAGCAGGTTTTTAACAGATAAGGGGTTTAAGGCTCTGCTTACTGAGGCTGATAGCTTTGTATCTAAGAAGAAAGGTGAGGATGAAATAGCAGAGTATATAAGGGCAAATCCCGATAAATTTGTTTTTGAATGGTATTATTATGAAGATGAAGAATGACAGGCTTTGAGAGAACTTTGGTTCTCTTTTTTGTTCATATTTTTGTTCAAAAATTTTTTCCTTGACATTCATTCCAAAGAATGTTATAAAAATATTCGATAAATTTATCTAAATAAATTTAACTAAATTAAGCGAGGTAAAGAAAAATGAATTTTGAAAAAAAGTTAAAGAAGTAATTGTAAATGCTGTAAACATCGATGAAAAACAAGATTAAATTAGATTCAAACCTTGAGAGCGACCTTGGACTTGACTCACTTGATGCAGTTGAGCTTGGTATGGCTCTTGAAGAAGAGTTTGGTTTGACAATTGATGAAGACAAGCTTGCTTCATTCAAGACTGTAGAGGATATAGTAAACTTTATTGACAATGCAAACTAAGGATGATTTATGGATATTAAAGATATTTATGAGGTATGGGACAGATTTGAAAAGTCATCTCTAAGTGAACTTAAGCTAAGCCTTGGTGGAGATAACCTTGAACTTAAGAAAGCCAGTGAAGAAGCTGTGATAGAAAGACCTGTAGTGAGGGAAGTATCAAGAACTACAGAGCCTTCTGAGCAGGTGAAACTCTTAGAAGTGAAGACTCTAATCCTAACCATAAAGAGATTAAAGCTCCTTTTGTAGGGTACATTTTACCGTTCTGCCTCCCCTGAGGCTAAGCCTTATGTGTCAGTTGGTGATGTGGTGAAAAAGGGCGACATACTAGGAATCATTGAAGCTATGAAGATAATGAACGAACTTGCCTCACCATTTTTCCGGTAAGATTGTAGAAATCAGGGCAGAAGACGGTAAGATGGCAGAATACAACCAGGTACTGTTTGTGTTGGAGGAAACTGATGTTTAAAAGAGTGCTTATTGCAAACAGAGGCGAGATAGCAGTCCGTATAATAAGATGCCTTAGAGAGCTAAACATTGAAAGTGTCGTGGTTTACTCTGAGGCAGATAAAGAGTCTTTGCCGGTCATGCTTGCCGGCAAGGCCGTATGCATCGGACCTGCAAGTGCTAAGGAAAGCTATTTAAACGGAGACGTCCTCATTGAGGTAGCACTAAAGACTGAATGTGATGCTCTTCATCCGGGCTATGGCTTTCTTTCTGAGAATGCTGAATTTGCCAGGAAATGTGAAAAACAATGGCATTACTTTCATAGGTCCTTCTGCGGAAATCATTGAGAAAATGGGAGATAAGCAGGCGGCCAGGAAGCTTATGATGGCTGAAAAAGTACCTGTAGTACCGGGCTCAAAGGAGCTTATCTACAGCGAAGAAGAGGCTGTCAGAATGGCAGATGAAATAGGATATCCCGTGCTTATAAAGGCAAGTGCAGGTGGCGGCGGCAAAGGTATGAGAAGAGCTCACTCTAAAGAAGAGTTAATTAGTGCCTATGCAGCTGCCAAAGCGGAAGCCAAGGCTGCCTTTGGCAATGACAGCATTTATCTTGAAAAACTGGTACTAAATCCTCACCATGTTGAGATTCAGATAATGGCGGATAAGAAAGGCAATGTGGTTTATCTGGGAGAGAGAGAATGCTCCATACAGAGAAACAATCAGAAAATGCTTGAGGAATCTCCGGCTTGGTGCCTAAACGACAAGCTTAGGCACAAGATGGGCGAGGTAGCAGTAAAGGCTGCCAAGGCGGCAGGTTACTATAGTGTGGGAACTGTTGAGTTCATTGTAGACGATAAGAAGAACTTTTACTTTATAGAAATGAACACCAGAGTACAGGTGGAACACCCTGTCACTGAGATGGTTACGGGCATTGATATCATCAAGGAGCAGATTAACATAGCTGCAGGAAAGAAGCTCTCTGTTAAGCAGTCTGAGATAAGCTTAAATGGCAGTGCAATAGAGTGTAGAATAAATGCTCTGTCAACAGGCAAGATTACCTGTCTTCATTTTCCGGCAGGCTTCGGAGTAAGAGTTGAGAGCCACCTCTTTGAAGGCTACGAGGTAAGCCCTTATTATGACTCAATGCTTGCCAAAATCATTGTACATGGCAGTACAAGGCTAGAGGCTATAAGAAGGATGAGGAGAGCCTTAGAGGAGCTAATCATTGATGGAGTGAAGACTAACAGCGAGCTTATGTATATGATAACCTATCAGCCTGATTTTATTACGGGACAGTATAACACGGGCTTTTACGAAAAGAACAAAGACATAATTGAAAAATAAAACAGCCTAATAAGGCTATGACAGGCAGGGAAAGCAAATATGAAAATAGCACAGATATTTTCTATTAAAAAAGATAATCTAAATGCCCTAAGTAAGGCAAGAAGAGAGAAAACTGGTACAACTAAGAAAGAGTCAGTTGCTTGCCCATCTTGTAAGGCGGAAGTATTAAAGGATATGCTGAAGGAGAGTCTGGGAGTTTGTCCTCATTGCGGTTATTATTTCCCTCTTAGCCCTAAGCGAAGACTTGCTATGCTTTCAGATGAAAAGCAGGTAAAGAAGCATTTTCATCCACTTAAATCAGTAAACCCTATAGATTTTCCTGATTATGAGGAGAAGCTCCTTGAAAATAGGGACAAGACGAAGTTAAGTGACGCCATTGTTACTGAGATTATTAAGATTGACGGTATAACAGTAGCTGTGGGTGTATTGGATGGACGGTTTTTGCTTGGAAGTATGGGAACGGTGGTAGGAGAAGAGATTGCAAGACTTGCGGAATATGCAGGTAAGAAGAGGCTTCCACTTATTATATTTAGTGCAAGTGGCGGTGCCAGGATGCAGGAGGGTATATTTTCACTTCTGCAGATGGCTAAGACTGCAGCGGCTATCAATAAGTTTAAGGAAAAGGGAGGACTCTTCATCTCTGTACTTACCAATCCTACCACAGGAGGAGTGAGTGCGAGCTTTGCTTCACTTGGAGATATAACTATTGCAGAACCTAAGGCACTTATCTGCTTTGCAGGTCCCAGGGTAATCGAGCAGACTATTGGAGAAAAGCTCCCTGAGGGCTTCCAAAGAGCAGAGTTCCTTCTGGAACACGGCAGGCTTGATGAGGTAGTTGAGAGAAAAGAAAATGAAGAGCTGGATTAGTAAAGTATTAAAACTACATAGTAAGAAGCAAAGAGCGGCAAAAGATTAAGCTGCCCTTTGATATAATCAGATTCTTACGGAGAGAATGTTGACATGGAAGATAAGATAATAACTCCTTATGAAAAGGTGATGTTAGCCAGAGATAAGGATAGGCTCAAGATAACCGACTATATTGATGCTTTGTTTGATGACTTTGTAGAGCTTAAAAGGGAGATGGGATTACAGGAGGAGGACAGTGCTATCCTTGGAGGAATAGCATCGTTTATCATGGCCTTCCTGTAACGGTTATAGGACATAAAAAAGGTAGTTCTACTGAAGAAAACATAGACTGCAACTTTGGAATGGCCTCTCCAGAGGGCTACAGAAAGGCCGCCAGGCTTATGAAACAGGCGGAGAAGTTTAATAGACCTGTAATTACCATAGTAGACACACCTGGAGCCTATCCGGGACTTATGGCTGAGGCAAACGGACAGGCCAAATGCAATAGCAGAAAATCTCGCCCTTATGAGCAGTCTTAAAGTTCCTATAATTGCCGTTATAACAGGAGAAGGCAGTAGTGGAGGAGCGCTTGGAATTGCTGTTGCAGACAGAGTATTTATGCTTGAAAATGCAGTCTATTCCATACTATCTCCTGAAGGCTTTGCATCCATACTCTGGAAGGACAGCAAGAAGGCAGATGAAGCAGCTACACTTATGAAGCTTACAGCTACTGAGCTTCTTAACTATGGCATCATAGATGGCATTATAGGAGAGGGTTCTAAACTCATTATAAATATGGATGAGATGATATCTAGGGGAGCTTAATAGCTTACTAAAGCAAAAGGAAGAAACTCTCTTAAAGAACAGGTATAAGAAGTTTAGGGAAATAGACAAGGAGAAAAGAGCCGTAAAGGCTTAACGGAGGTAAAACTTGGGAGTACTTAGGTTTGTATCAACCGGCAAGGCTTTGCCTAAAAGAAAGGTTACAAATGAGGATATATCTAAGATAGTAGATACCTCTGATGAATGGATTAGAACAAGAACAGGAATCGAGAAGAGATATTATTGTGAAGATGAAAGCTGTACAGACCTTGCTATAGAGGCTGCAAAGACCGCTGTAAAAAGGGGACTTGAAAGGGACAGTGAGTTTAGCACAGACAAAATTGGGCTGATTATAGTGGCTACCACAAGTGCGGACTATGCATTTCCAAGTACAGCCTGTATGGTGGGAAAGGCTCTTAATCTAAAGGGAAATGTAATGGCCTATGATTTAAGTGCTGCCTGCAGCGGCTTTATCTACGGCTTGCAAAATGCCAAGGCATTGCTAAGGGAAATAGATAATAAATATGCCTTAGTCATAGGAAGTGAGAAGATGTCCAAGCTCCTTGACTTTACGGACAGAAGCACCTGCGTTCTCTTTGGTGACGGAGCGGCAGCGGCTCTCGTTAAGCTTGAAGACAGGGAAGGTGTTAGCTATATCCGTTCGTATTCAGATGGTAACGATGAGGACTTAATCTGCGGTGGCATAGCTTCTAAGGACAGCTTCTTAAAAATGAAGGGGCAGTCTGTATTTAAGTTCGCTGTCAGAGCCATAAAGCAGAGTGTGGATGAGGTTTTAGATAGAGCAGGGCTTGATATGGGCGACATAGACTATGTTATCTGTCATCAGGCTAATTCTAGAATAATTGATTTTGTAAAGAAGAATTACGAAGGACACGAAGATAAGTTTTATCAAAATGTAGCAGACTATGCCAATACCTCTGCGGCAAGTGTGGGACTTGCTCTCGATGACTTGATTGAAAGCGGAGATATAAAAAGCGGAATGAAGATTGTCTTAGTTGGCTTTGGCGCGGGGCTTACCTGGAGTGCCGGAGTATTTGAAATATAGTCGTACTTAAGGTATGAACAAAGCAAAACTTTATATTAGAGTGGAATATAAATCAGAGCTTGGAAAGGAAGAGCTATGAAGAAGATAAATGAAATTTTAGGTATCAAATATCCTTTTATTCAGGGTGGAATGGCAAATGTCGCAACAGGAGAGTTTGCTGCGGCAGTATCCAATGCAGGAGGACTGGGTCTTATAGGTTCAGGCGGTATGAATCCGGAGATGCTTCGTGAGAATATAAGAAGATGTAAGGAGCTTACCAAAGAGAAATTCGGTGTAAATCTTATGCTTATGCACCCTCAGATAGACGAGCTTGCGGCTGTTGTACTTGAAGAAGATGTGAATATAGTAACTACCGGAGCGGGTATGCCTAAAAAATACATCAAGGACTGGAAGGCTAAGGGGATGTTTGTTATGCCTGTGGTAGCAAGCCCTATGCTCGCTAAAAGGCTTGAAGATATGGGGGCCGATGCCATAGTCGCAGAGGGAACTGAAAGCGGAGGCCATGTAGGAGAGATGACAACCATGACTCTGGTACCTAGAGTAGTAGATACAGTAAACATCCCTGTAATTGCAGCAGGTGGAATAGCGGGCGGACGACAGCTTGCAGCAGCCTATGCGCTTGGAGCAAGCGGAGTACAGCTTGGGACCTGTCTCCTCGTATCTAAAGAGTGCCCAATTCATGAGAACTACAAGAATGCGATAATAAATGCCAGGGACAATGACAGTGTAGTTACAGGTAGAATAGCCGGCACACCGGTAAGAATCCTTAAAAATGAAATGTCAAAAGAGTATGTAAGGCTTGAGAAAGAGGGTAAGGATAAGATGGAGCTTGAGCATTTTACCCTCGGTGCTCTTAGAAAGGCCGTATTTGACGGAGATGTAAACAATGGCTCTCTTATGGCAGGACAGGTTGCAGGAGGTCTTACGGAAATAAGAAGCATCAGCGAAATATTTAAGTCAATGGATGAAGAGTGTAGAGCGGTAATCAAAAAGTCTACAATCGTAGAATGATTATTGAGTGTTAAATAGTTATAACTTAGGTAAACAGTCAGAGCAGAGTTTGATATTAAAAAAACAGATTATGATATTAGAATTAGTTAAAATGTGAAACTTGCTAAGTTAATTTGGCTGGTGAGATGAGTAATAGTTTTTGGGAAGAAGTTTTGAAAAGGATGAAATATGGGCAAGGTTTGTTTTTTTATATGCGGGACAGGGAAGCCAGAAGGTAGGAATGGGAGCTGATATCTATGAAGCTTATCCTACATTTAAGAAGGTGATTGATGGTATAGAGCTTGATTTTGACCTAAAAGAGCTTATGTTTCACGGAGAAGAGAGCGAGCTTTCAAAAAAACAAGATATACTCAGCCCTCAATGTCAGCCTTTGCGGCAGGGGTAACTGAGGTACTTAAGGAAAATGGAATAGTTCCTGATGGAGCACTTGGGCCTAAGCCTTGGGGAGTACGGTGCACTTTATGCCGCAGGAGTATTTGACATAAGTGAATACATCCCTCTTACAGCCTTTAGAGGAAGGGCCATGGAGGAAGCTGCAAAGGGCAAAAATACTGTTATGAGTGCAGTACTGGGGTTAGATTCAGGAAAGATTGAAGAGGTATGTAGGGCTGTAGACGGCTTTGTAGAGGTTACTAAACTATAACTGTCCCGGGACAGTATGTAATCTGCGGAGAGGAAGAGGCAGTGATTAGGGCTGAGGAAGGGCTTAAAGAGGCAGGAGCAAAGAGATGTATAAGGCTTAATGTAACAGCACCTTTTCATACAAAGCTTCTAAAAGAGGCAGGAGAGAAGCTTAGCGAGTATTTTAGCAAAATGACATTTAACGAGCCTAAGATTAGTTTGGCACTCAATCTCACAGGGAAACTCTATGTGAAGGGTGACAATCTTAAGGATATAATGGCAAAGCAGGCTCAGAGTGCAATCCATTTTGAAGACTGTGCTAAGGCTATGCTAAATGAAGGCTTTGACAGATTCATAGAAATAGGACCGGGCAATGTGCTTTCAGGCTTTGTAAAAAAGACAGCAGCTGCAATAGGGGCTAAGGCAGATATTATTACCATTCAGAATAAAGAAGATTTGGAAAAAGTTATAGGTAACAGACTTGTTATCCAATAAAGTAGAAAGATGGGAAGTAGTTTAGATGTAACTTTTTAGATTAACAAATTTTTGCTTACTATCGTAATTGTGGGATCCTATTGCTTGATTATGATATTAAGAGGAAGTTTTGTGTATAATCCGGTTAAAATATTGCTAACAATTATAGGAGATTTTATGAATAAAACAGCGGTTATAACAGGAAGCAGTAAGGGCATAGGAAGAGCTATCTGCCTAAGGCTTGCAAAGGATGGATTTAACATAGCATTTAGCTATAACGGTCATCCTGAACTGGCAGAGGAAACTATGAAGCTCTGTGAAAGCGAAGGAGTGAAGGTTAAGTCCTACAAGGTGGATGTGGCGGACAGTACAGCCAGCAAAGAGTGGATGGAGGAAGTAAGCTCTGAGTTTGGAAGTGTGGATGTACTGGTAAACAATGCAGGAATAACCAAGGATGGTTTACTCATAAAGATGAAGGATGAAGACCTGGATACAGTCCTTGATGTAAACCTAAAGGGTAGCTTTTACATGATGCGTGAAGCAGCTAAAATTATGCTGAAGCAAAAGTCCGGTAAGATAGTAAATATCAGCAGTGTAGTTGGAGTTATAGGCAATGCAGGACAGGTGAATTACTCTGCTACAAAGGCAGGAGTTATCGGTATGACAAAGTCTCTTGCAAGGGAGCTTGCAGGAAGGAGAATAAATGTCAACGCAGTAGCGCCTGGAATGATAGAAACCGATATGACAAGAGCTATGACAGACAAGGCCAGGGAGGCAGTTATTGCTGGGATTCCTTTTAAGGAAATGGGCAAACCTGCAGAAATAGCTTCAGTTGTATCCTTCCTGCAGGGAGAAGACAGCGATTATATCACAGGTCAGGTAATCTGTGTGGATGGAGGTATGAGTATATGAGAAGAGTTGTAATTACAGGTCTTGGAGCCATTACTCCTATAGGCAATGACATAAACAGCCTGTGGGAGTCTGTAAAAGGCTGGGAAATGCGGTATCGATAAGATTACGCATTTTGATATAACAGATAAGAAGATAAGTCTTGCAGGGAGAGGTAAAGGACTTTAATCCCTGAGGACTTCATTGATAAAAAAGAAGCCAGAAGGATGGACAGGGTAACTCAGTTTGCCCTTGTAGCTGCAAAAGAAGCTATGGCTGACAGCGGTATCGACCTTAACAAGGTGGACAGGACTAGGTTTGGAGTAGTATTTTCAAGCGGTATCGGTGGAATAGACACTATAGAAAAAGAAACGGTGAAAGGGCATGAAAAGGGAAACTATGAAAAGATTTCTCCGTTTTTCATCCCTATGATAATAGCTAATATGTCGGCGAGGACAGATAGCTATAGCCTTTGGCCTTCACGGAATGTGTACCTCTCCTGTGACAGCCTGTGCAAGCTCAACCAATGCCATAGGAGATGCTTTCAGACAGATAAGGGATGGATATGCTGAGTATATGCTTTGCGGAGGAAGTGAGGCTTCCATAACAGAGCTTGGTATAGGCGGCTTTGCCTCTATGAATGCCCTTAGCAAGTCTACTGAGAAGGACAGGGCGTCTATTCCTTTTGACAAAGAAAGAAACGGCTTTGTTATGGGAGAAGGCGGTGGAGTGCTTATCTTAGAGGAGCTTTCACACGCACTAAACAGAGGAGCCAAGATATATGCTGAGGTAGCAGGCTATGGCTCAACCTGTGATGCCAGCCATATTACAGCTCCTATAGAGGATGGAAGCGTGGCTGCAGCCTGCTTTAAGGCTGCACTTGATGATGCAGGCTTAAAACTTCTGATGTGGACTATATAAATGCACACGGAACCTCAACTCCATTAAATGATAAATGTGAAACCAAGGCTATAAGGCTTGCATTTGGCAGTGATGCAGACAAGCTGATGGTAAGCTCAACCAAGGCTATGACAGGACATATGCTTGGAGCTGCAGGGGCAGTTGAGGGCATAATCACAGTACTGGGACTTAAAGAGGGCTTTGTTCCTGCAACCATAAACTACAGGGAAAAGGACGAGGAATGTGACCTTGACATAGTACCAAATGAAGGCAGAAACAAGGATATAAAGGTAGCACTTTCAAACTCTCTTGGCTTTGGCGGTCACAATGCAGCAGTTGTATTTTAAGAAATATGAGGAGGCTTAAATGGAGCTTAATTCACGCGAAATAATGGAAATACTTCCACATAGATACCCATTTTTACTGGTAGATAAAATAATAGAGCTTGAAGCTGGAGTGAAGGCAGTTGGACTTAAAAATGTGACAGCCAACGAAATGCACTTTCTAGGCCATTTTCCAGGCAATCCTATAATGCCCGGTGTACTTATACTTGAGGCACTTGCTCAGACAGGAGCTGTTGCCCTGCTTTTCTGAGGAGGAAAAACAGAGGGAAAAGCTTGTGTTTTCGGTGGTGTAAAGTCTGCAAGATTTAGAAAACAGGTGGTTCCGGGAGATGTACTAGAGCTTCACTGTGAGATAATAAAAAGAAGAGGAAGTGTAGGTATCGGTTCAGCTAAGGCCCTTGTAGATGGTGTGGTTGCAGCTGAGGCGGAGCTTACATTTGCAATAGAGAGATAGAGCTGATATACTGATTATTAAAAGCTTGGAGGTGTGGAAAATGTTATATGACTCTTTTAATAAGGTATATACAAAATTTAAAACTGCATTTTTATAAAGAAGTGTTTAAGAAATGGAGAGACAGGGAAGTGTCTTTAACCACAGTAGAAACATTTTTGATGGAAATAATCCATGCTTTTAGGGAAAGCCTACAGTTAGCGAGTTTGCAAGTTTTACCAGCCTTTCTTCAGCCAATGCTGAGATAAGATAAATAATCTTGTGAAAAAGGGTTATCTTAACAAGGTACAGTCCGATGAGGATAAGAGGATTTATTACCTTGAAGTAACCAAAAAAATACATTGATTATTACAACATTAGCTATCAGTACCTAAAAGAAGTCATGAGTAAGCTTGAAAACCGCTTTACCTCTGAAGAGAATAAGGTACTGGAGAAGATTCTAAGGGTAATGTCAGAGGAGATAATGGAGTAGGAGAAGCTATAATTGTTTATCCATAATCTCTAGAAGTGAGCTTTTAAACTCTTTTTGGTGATATTCCAAAACTCCTTTTAAATGTCTGTAGAAGCTTGAATAGTCCCTAAAACCGCATTCCAAAAAGGCTGTACTGATATTGCTTCCTGAGGCTATAGGTACCTTTACAAAGCGATAAACGCTTTTTAGAGCATATTGATGGATAGAAAGTCCCATTTGATTTTTAAATGTGTGTGCAATATGATATTTGCTAACATAAAAACTATTTGCAATAGAATCTAAAGAAATATCCTCATTTATATGTGTTTCAATATATTTTAATATATTTTGATATAATGAGGATTTTCTTTTGTTATGACTTGATTTTCAGACTCATATATCATTCAGCGAAATTGTCATAATAAGGCTGTTTATGCAGGAAGATATCAATGCATCATTACCAAACCTAAAGGAATGCATCTCCTCTAGAAGTTCAATAATTTTCACCTGTATGGTATTAAATGAGTAACATCAAAATGGTATATGTAATTTTGGGTATGCTCAGGTCTATGAAACAGATAGCCAAAATCCGGTGATATAGTTAAAAGTTGGTTGTAAAATTCTTCACTTATCCAAAGTATAAAAACGCTGATATGGCATCGTCTGGCTTTGTACAGTCAGGCGGTGCTTTGTTTTTGGTGGAATAATTACTACATCACCGGACTTAAGGGGCAGGGTATTTCGGATATATCACTCAAGACATTTCCTTTGATGAAAAAAGTACAACTCGTAATAATTATGAGAATGAATCTGTACATTTTTAATATCTGTATCTGAATAATAATATAATTCAAAGTTTTTATTAATCATATATTGTCTCGAATTAAATTCAGTACGTAATTTTTTTGTTCATTTACATCCCTCCAAAACTGAAGTGTTAATATAAATTATTTTAATGACCCCACACCATTTTTAATACTAGTGAAATAATTTTAACAGTAAACAACAACTTTTGCAATGTTAAAAACAATTAGTTCAATGGTTAATTATTCTCTATGGTTATATACTACTTTGTAATAGGACAATAACAAGAATATAGGAGTAAAAACTATGGAAATGACACTTAGGTGGTATGGTTCGAAATATGATACAGTTTCATTAAAAACAGATAAGACAGATACCGGGAGTAACAGGAGTAATTACCACACTTTTATGATATTCCGCCAGGTGAAGTATGGCCTATTGATAGAATAAGAGATTTGAAACAGGAGGTTAAAGATTCAGGGCTTAGGATATCCGGTATCGAGAGTGTAAATGTTCACGATGCTATCAAGATGGGCTCATCTGAACGTGACAGATATATAGATAATTATATCTTGACACTGGAAAATCTGGGTAAAGAGAATATTCACCTTGTTTGCTATAATTTTATGCCGGTATTTGATTGGACCCAGGACAGAACTTGCAAGAAAAACGCCTGGATGGTTCAACTGTTCTTGCATATAATCAAAAAGCAGTCGACATGCTTAAACCTGAGCAAATGTCTGATTCTATCTCAGGCTCTACGAACGGAACCATTATGCCGATGGGAACCAGAACGAGATGTCACATATCAAAGAATTGTTTGGGATGTATAAAGATGTTGATGATGAGAAACTATTTGATAACCTAAAATATTTTTCTGGAACGTATTATGCCTGTATGTGACAAATACGATATAAATATGGCTATTCATCCGATGATCCAGCACAGAGTGTATTTGGACTTCCAAGAATTATAATAAATAAAGCAAATATTCTTAGAATGCTGGAAATGGTTGATAATCCACACAATGGTGTTACTTTTTGTTCGGGTTCATATGGCACAAATATAAAAATGATTTGCCGGATATGATACGTCTCACTGAAGGAGAATAGATTTTAGCCTCATATGAGAAATCTTAAATTTAATAGTCCTAATGATTTCGAAGAGGCTGCACATCTATCTTCGGATGGAAACTTTGACATGTATGAGATTATGAAAGCTTTATTTGATATAGGCTTCGATGGTCCAATAAGACCTGATCATGGAAGGATGATATGGGATGAGGTGGCGATGCCCGGGGTATGGTTTATATGATAGGGCACAGCTGACATATCTAAATGGTCTTTGGGAAGCTATAGAAAAGAGCAGAAGGAGGGGGATATGATGCAGCTAAATGAGAACGGATTAAAGAACAGGACTGAATGGGAAAAAGAGGGCTATGATATTCCAAAGTATGACCGCTCAGAAATGGTTAAAAAGACTAGAGAAAATCCACGTTGGGTTCACTTTGGAGCAGGAAATATATTTAGAGCATTTCATGCAGATATTGCTAATAAGCTGTTAGATGAAGGAATGAGTGATAGCGGTATTACAGCTATAGACAGGGGAATAACAGCAGTAGAAGGGTATGACTATGAAATCATAGAAAAAAAATACCGTCCTCATGATGACTACACAATATTAGTAGTATTAAAAGCAGATGGAAGTGTAGATAAAAAAATAATAGGCTCAATAGAGAATCAATTATTTTTAGATTCAAATAGAGAGGACGAGTTTAATAGGGCTGAAAGAAATTTTTAAAAAGGATTCACTTCAGCTTGCAACATTTACAATTACTGAAAAAGGATATTCAGGTTACTGATGAAAAGGAATTGTATTACCTGAGATAAAATCCGATTTAGATAAAGGCGAACCAGACCTCAGAGCTATATAGGAAAGGTGGTGCGCTACATATGAGAGATATGAAGCAGGGTAAAAACCAATAGTCATGGTATCTACAGATAATTGTTCTCACAACGGTGAAAAACTTCACCAGCCATTGAATGTTTTGCATTAGGATGGTTAAAAATGGCTATGTAGATAAGGGCTTTTATGATTATATAAATAATAATAAGATGGTCTCTTTTCCTTGGACAGTGATTGATAAAAATAACTCCCAAAGGCCGGACGCTCAGTAGAAGCACTGTTAAAAGTCTGATGGAGTAGAGAATACAGAGTCAGTTACAACAAGCAAACATACCTATCCGCCTCTTTTGTAAATGCCGAAGAAACCGGTTATTTGGTAGTTGAAGACTCTTTTCCAAATGGAAGACCGGAACTTGAAAAAGGTGGGGTTATTTTTTCAGATAGACAAACAGTCGACAAGGTTGAGAAGATGAAGGTATGCACCTGTCTTAAATCCATTACATACCGCACTTGCAATATTTGGATGTATTTTTGGGCTATGAAAAATATCGGATGAAATGAAAGACGATGACCTTTTAAAACTAATTAAGGAATAGGATATAAGAGGGATTACCGGTAGTTGTTAATCCGGGAAGAGTTAATCCTTTGGAATTTATAGATACTGTCGTAAAAGTACGCTTACCTAATCCATTTTTGCCTGATACCCACAGAGAATTGCTACAGATACATCACAGAAGCTTATGATAAGGTTTGGTGAGACAATTAAAAACTATCTAAAGGAAGGACTTAGCCTGAAGAATCTAAAGTTTATTCCGTTTGTATATGCAGGATGGTTAAGATACCTTATAGGAAATAGGAGATAATGGTAAGACATTTGAGCTTAGCCCTGATCCATTACTTGAGGCTGTAAGAGTCTATGTGAAAGATATTAAGATAGGGTGATAGGGTAAGCAGTGACAGTTTACTTTGAACTTTTAGTAACAAAAAGCATTTTTGGAGTAGATTTACACGGGTGGGAATGGCAGATAAGGTAGTATCATATTTTAACGATATGATTGCAGGAGAAGGAGCTGTAAGAAAAGCACTGATGAAGGTAGTAGGGGAAGAATAAAAGGGAGAAGAAAACAATGAACACGATTCTTGATAAATTTAGTAAGTTTGGAATTATTCCGGTAGTTGTACTTGAAGATATAAAGGATGCAGAGCCTCTTGGTAGGGCACTTATGGAGGGAGGATTAGCCTGTGCTGAGATAACCTTTAGGACAAAAGGTCACACAAGATTCAATTAAGATTATGGCTGAGAAATTCCCAGAGATGTTAGTAGGTCAGGAACAGTACTCACAGTTGAACAGGTGGATAAGGCAGGCAAGCAGGTGCAAAAAGTTCATAGTCAGTCCGGGATTTAATCCTGATGTCGTTGCACATTGGATAAAGATAGGGATTCCAATCACCCGGGGAACCTGTACTCCATCTGATGTTGATAAAGCGCTGACTTTTGGACTGGATGTGGTGAAGTTCTTTCCAGCAGAACCTTCAGGGGAATAAACTTTATAAAGGCTATAGCTGCACCTTTATGTTGGTATGAAGTTCATTCCAACAGGTGGAATAAACGCTTGGGAATGTCAGAGATTATCTAAAATATGACAGGATAATAGCCTGCGGTGGAAGCTGGATGGTCAAAGGCGAACTAATTAAGAGCGGTAACTTTAAGAAGATTACAGAGCTTACAGCAGAAGCGTCAAATATAGTTAAGGAGATACGAGGTTAATGAAAACAGAGTTAAATCTAAGGGACGAATCAGAATGCAGATATGATGCTTTATCCTTAGAGAAGTAATGCTAAGGCTTGACCCGGGTGAGGGAAGAATTCGTACTGCCAGACAGTTTAGAGCCCAGGGAAGGTGGTGGAGAATATAATGGATTAGAGGGCTTAGGAGATGTTTTGGGCTTCGCACAGGTGTAATTACCGCCTTTGCAGATAACGAGGTCGGAATGCTTATGGAAGATTTCATCCTTCAGGGAGGAGTGGATACATCACTCATAAAATGGATGAAAACTGATGGCATAGGTCGAATTTGCAGAAATGGAATCAATTTTACAGAAAGGGGATTTAGTATCAGAGGGGCTATTGGATGTTCAGATAGATTCAATACGGCAATATCAAAGGCAACTCCTAAAGACTTTAATTTCAAACATATTTTTGGAGACTTGGGAGTAAGATGGCTTCATACAGGAGGAATATATGCAGCTCTTTCTGAACAATCCTGTGAAACTGTTATAGAAGCAATTAGGACTGCGAAGGAAAATGGAACAGTAGTTTCTTATGACCTTAATTACAGGCCTTCAATGTGGGAATACATTGGAGGATAAAAAGCGCAAGAGGTAAATAAAGAAATTGCTAAGTACGTGGATGTAATGATAGGAAATGAAGAGGATTTTACTGCTTGTCTGGGACTGGAGATTGAAGGAAATGATAAGGAGTTGAAAGAGCTTAATGTAGATGGTTATATGATTGAAGAGGCCGTGAAAATTTATCCTAACTTCAAGGCTGTAGTGACAACACTCAGAACAGTTAAGACACCAGCCACTAAATGACTGGTCTGCCTTATGCTATGGAAATGGTGGAGATATATAAGGCAAAACAATACAAGGAACTTGAGATTATGGATAGAGTCGGAGGCGGAGATTCATTTGCTTCTGGGACTATATATGGCTTGATGAAAACGGGTGACGCTGAAATAGCAGTAAATTACAGTTAGACTATGGAGCACTTGCAATGACAACACCGGGAGATACGACAATGGCTTCTAAAAAGAAGTTGAGGCACCTATAAATGGAATAGGGCAAGGGTTCAGAGGTAAAAATATGAAAAATTTTTAGATAGTGATTTTTTTGCTTGATACCAATACAGCTAAGCATTTATATCATGATTATGCCCAAAATATGCCAATTATAGATTATCACTGCCATCTTAGCCCTAAGGAAATATATGAGGATATCGATATAGTAATATCACTGAATTATGGTTGGTGTGACCACTATAAATGGAGACAAATGAGGGCAAATGGAATTAAAGAGGAATATATCACAGGTAATGCTTCAGACAAAGAGAAGTTTATTAACTGGGCCCAAACACTTGAAATGGCTATCGGTAATCCACTTTATCATTGGAGCCACCTAGAGCTAAAAAGATACTTCGGTTATGAAGGATATCTCTCTACTGAAACTGCTGAAGAGGTATGGAATTTATGCAACGATAGACTAAAAAATGATGGGATTTCATCAAGGAAACTCATTGAGATGTCTAAAGTAGAAGTCATCTGTACAACTGACGATCCTGTCGATTCTCTTTACTGGCATAAAAACTTAGAGAAGACAAATTTAAGGTAAAGGTACTACCCACACGGAGGCCTGATAAGGCTCTACAAATTGAAAAGGATGGATTCTTAGACTATTTAACTGTGCTCTCATCCGTTAGTGGGGTGGAAATAAAGGACTTTGATTCGTTAGTTGACGCTCTTAGGATAAGGTTAGAGTTCTTTATAAATAATGGATGTAAGGTATCGGACCACGGCCTTACATACATCATGTATGAGAATTATAAAGAGGATGAAGTAAACGAAATTGTAAAAGAAAATCGGAAGGGAATTGCTCACAGAAATAGAACAAAGGAAGTATAAAACAGCTTTTATGGTTGCTATGGGTAAGAGAATATGCTTGCAAAAAATCTAGTAATGCGACTTCACTACGGGGTTATAGAGATTTGAATAAGAAGATATATAATGATTTAGGAGCGGATGCAGGTATAGATGCGATTAATAATCATAGTTCTTCGACTGAGATGGGAAAATATTTAAATGCTTTGTCGGAGGTAGATTTACTTCCTAAAACCATAATTTATCCTCTTAATTCTTCGGATTTTTGACGCCCTAGGACCGTTATCGGTTGCTTTCAAGATAGCAGTACGATAGGAAAAAAATTCAACACAGAAGCGGATGGTGGTTCAATGACAATAAAGCGGGGTATGATTAAGCAAATGACTTCACTTGCCAATCTGGGCTCATTGGGTAATTTTATAGGAATGCTTACTGATTCCCGAAGTTTTCTGTCATACACCAGACATGAATATTTTAGACGTATAATGTGTAACCTGATAGGAAACCTCGTAGAAAATGGTGAATATCCTAATGATGAGAGAAGCTTAAAGAAAATCGTTGAGGGTATATCTTATTACAATGCTAAAAGATATTTTTGATTTTTAGGATTGCACCTTTCTATACTCGGAAGGAGTCATATTACATAAATACTTTAATAAAATAATTATTATCAGGATAACCTACATATTAGAGATTTCCTGAACCTGTAAAAGCGGTTTCTTTAAGTAAAAGTAGCTTTTTGCATCTCTTTTTGCAATGTAACCGCCGAATGTGAGTCTGTTTCTTTTAAACTTTTTAGAAAGGTAGGATTCAGATACCCCATACTCCCAGCAAAATAAGAGAGGAGAATTTCATAAGCTAAATTTAATTCTGCCTGCTCAATTATTTCAGATACTATATGAGAATATTTGCCTGCTTTTTGAAATATGCTTTCTTACAGCTTTTGTAAGTTCAAGTATCATATCTTTAGTGTAAGAAACCCATTCAGAAGCTCTTTTGCCTGAAGCCGACAGCTGTGCGTAACGCCCTGTAATTTCATCGATAATTATTGGTGACAGTCCGGACTTTTCAGCTGCTTTTCTTACTAATGTTCTAAGAATAGCAGTGGAGGCTTGAGGATTGTTAATGAAGAGCGAACCTAATCCGCCTCTCTTACCACTTTTTGCATCTCTAAAAAGCAGACTAACCTGCTCGACATTCCCGGTGGAAATCATATTAAGAAAGTGATTTTCATAGTCATAACGCCGAAAGATGCTCCTATAGTCAATAGAATCCTCTTGATACCTGATTGAAGGTTTTTTGTTTTCCATTACACCATATAATTTTCTGTAAGAATAAAGCGGAGTAGATGGAGAAAACGATATATACAAGATTCAATAATTTTTGAGCTTGAAAATGAAGAAATAAGCGGGAGAGCAGTATAATAAAGCTTTTAATGAGGCAGAATAAGACGCTGACAATCCTTTTTCAGCAAGTGTTGACTGCATTTTGATATCATTAAACTCATTTTTACATAAGGGCCTACAAGAAAAGTATTTCCTTCAAATTTAAAAATAATAAATTAATTTCTAATCTGTCTGATATCTCGTAGATAGTTGAATCTGATGCAGATTCAAGTAAAAATTCCAGAGCTTCAGCAGTAAACATGGGCTGAAGGATTTTATTAAAACAAAAATCTGTTCTCGAATTCAAGTACTTGCTTATTATCGTAAATAGTCGTAACGTTGACAGTCAAAAGATTTGAAATAAGTAAGCTAAAAAGTTTTAAAATCCATAAAATCTCCTTCGCATTTCTTTCTATTGATAATTAATAGAAAAATAATGTACTAATTACTCGAAACATACAGTATAATTCTATTTTGTATTTGAAAGATATAAAATTAATAATATATTATAGAAAATATATTCTATATTATCATAAAATTCTAACACATTACAAGGAAGATTGGTATAATTTGTCTATAGAACTTAGTAATGAATGGAGGGTATTATGTTTAAGAAAATGATGACATGAGTTCGGTAGATGGTGTAGCTTACCGCAAAGCAAAACTGTGGCAGATTATTTTATATGCGATAATGCACGCTTGTGGCTCATCTGTATTTATGCTTATAAATCAGGCTAGTTATGCACCAGCATAGGCTTTGGGGTGAGTACGGCTGTTATAGGCTTGATATTGACTGCAACAGCGTATCTTGGATGCTATAACTGATCCGTTATTTGCATTTATATATGACAGAGTTAATACAAAGTTTGGCAAACTTCGTATTTTAATCTATGACAGGTTTCTTTATAGAAAGCAGGTAGCCTGTCACTAATGTTTGATTTTTTGTTGATAAGGGATTTGGAGTATCGGTATTTGTAATTCTATACGTAATATATGTTATTGGATATACCATTATAAATATGACTATTCAGACCATACCACCTATGCTTACAAACGATCCTAAACAGCGTCCTGCTGTGGGGAGTATGGGCTACATCTTTTAATTATCTTGTCCCAATGGTTGTCAGCATACTATTAAATGTATTTATTCTTCGCATTGCGGGAGGACAGTTCAACGAGAGTTATCTGAGAATGGCTGTAAAAATTGTCGTTTTCATGGGATTGATAGGAAATATTCTTTGTCGCATTGGAATAAGCGCGATAGATAAGCCTGAGAAATTTTAGAGGCACTAAAGAAGACAGAGCCTCTCAAGATAAAGGATATGATTGAGGTTCTTAGGCATAATAAGCCTCTTCAAAGTTATATAGTGGGCTGCAGCTTCGGACAAAGTTGCACAGGTAATCTGCCAGCCAAAGTATAATTGGCACCTTACTTTATGGAATTATGATTGGAAATATGGGAATGAGTACCATACTTGGAATGGTATCAATGCCGCCTGCAATCATATTTGCAATCTTTCGGTGCTAAAGCACACCGGTAAACACGGAAGTAAAAGCAATAGTTGACTGGACAGTTGTCTGTATGGTGTGCTTAGCAATATTGATGGTATTTTTCTTAGTCATAAACCCTGCCACTATTGCTAAGCCCGGAATAACAATGGGTATTTATGTAATTCTTAATTTGGCCTTAAATGGATGCAAAATGTGTCAGCACTGCAAATGCTTCTTTATAGCAGATACAATAGATTATGAGCTTGATAGAGTGGACGGTATATCCCGCTGTAGTTTCCGGAGTTTATAGTTTAATTGATAGATTATTTCTTCATTTGGAGCAGATTATTGCAACTACTGCGATTACTGCCGTAGGTTATACGCATACAGTGCCACAGCCGGGTGAGCCATCAACTGCCGGTATTGTTGCTATAGCATTAGCGCAACATACGGACTTCCTATTGTGGGCTGGATAGTAACGCTTATAGCAATGAGAAAAATGTCAGCTGACTAAGGAAGAAATGGTGGGTGTACAGAAACGAATTGATAGTGAGAAACAAGTTGCAAAAAGAATTCTTTGAAGCCGAACCTTATAGGGCTGACTGTTATTAATTATATGATTATGACTAATCATTAGAAAAGGAGATTTGTATGCGTAAAAACATATTGTATAAATGAAGATTGGACTTTTTGTTAAGGAAGGGGCACCGAAACAGTGCGCCTTCCTCATCATGGAATAGCGGTTGATGGGCAGACTGGGGCCTTTGCCTTTATTATAGAGTAGAGTGCTTATACAGAAAAGAGTTTACAAAGCCGGAATTGAGAAGGAAGGAAGGCCTATATAATTTAGAGGAGTAAATTCTTCTGCCAAAGTTATAATAAACGGCAAAGAAGTTGGCAGAGCATGATGGTGGATATTCTACTTTCCGTGTGAATATAACAGATAAACTTGAAGAAAATAACATAATGGAAGTATATAGTTGATAATTCACCGAATGATTATATCTATCCACAGAGGCAGATTTTACTATGGCGGAATATACAGAGATGTATATATGATAACTACAGATAGTACACTTTGATTTGGAAGATCATGAGAAATGGTTTTTATATTACACCTCACATTAATGGTAAGGATGCACACATCACTTTTCGAAGCTAATGTCTCAGGCTATGCAGATAAGGTTGTTGTATCAGTAGAAGGTGAAGGCGAGATTGAACTCTCATTAATGAAAATAAGTGATGAAAAATAATGTCAATTTTAGGTCAGGTTCCTTAACTATAAAGGATGTTCAGATGGGACGGCATAAATGATCCATTTCTCTATAATAGCTGCAACCCTATATAAAGATGGTAAAATAGTTGACTGCATCACAGAAAGATTTGGATGTAGAGGTATAGTTTTGATTCTGAAAAGGATTTTTCTTAAATGGGGAAGAGTTATCCTTCCACTGGGTGAGCCGTCATCAGGATAGAGCAGGAGGGCAATGCACCTACAAGAGAAAACTGATGAGGAAGATATGGATTTGATTGTCTCGATGGGGCACCCATAGAGACTAGCTCACTACCAACACGATCAGTATTTTTATGATTTATGTGATGAAAAAGGGATGAGTAGTATGGGCGGAAATACCATATATTACAGTACATATGCCTAAAGGACGTGAAAATACTATTGAACAGATGAAGGAGTTGATTGTTCAGAACTATAACCATCTATAATGTGCTGCGCAATTTCCAATGAAATTACCTTGCAGGGAGTAACTGACGATATGCTTGAAAATCACAGAATACTAACGACCTGATTCATAAGATGGATCCGGAAGGTATCAGTTATGCTAACTTTATTTCTTTTAGAAACAGACAGTCCTCTGGTCACACCCTCCTGATATAAGAGGATGCAATTTGTATTATGGATGGTATGTGGTGGATGAGTGATAATGATATATGGTTTGATGAATTTCACTTAAAAGTATCCTAATACGGTAATAGGTCTAACAGAATATGAGCAGATTCAGTATAAACATACAGTCACCAAAAGCCTGTGAAAGGGGACTATAGCGAGAGTTATCAGGCTATTTATCATGAACATATGCTTGAAAATGTTTGCGAAAAGACCTCTATCTCTGGGGGAACATATTGCTGGAACATGTTTGAGTTTGCTACTGCTAGGAAGGGATGAGGCAGGAGACCTGAAAGAACCATAAGGGATTAATAACGTTTGACCGTAAGCTTAAGAAAGATGCATACTATATATATAAGATGATGGTGGACTAAAAGAACCTTTTTGTCCATCTCATGGTAAAAAGAATATCATGATAGGGTTGAAGAGTTGACTGAAATTAAAAGTATACTCAAATCAAAAGAAGATTGTATTGTATATTGACGATAAAGAAACGCAACCTGACAGGTGAGCATATTTTTAAATATGAACTGCCTATAAATGGTAAGCATAAGATTAGAGTTATGATTCCGGAAACTGATATATATGACGAAATGGAGATAGAAAAGGTATCAGAGCCTAATCCGGCTTATTTTGCATCTAAAGATAAGGTGAAGAATTGGTTCGATGACTGATGAAGATGAGACAGAAAATGATGACGGATATCTTTCCGTTAATAGTACTCATGGCTGGAAGATACAGGCAGTGCCGGAAGGAAAGGCTGTTATCGACAAAATTATGGAACAGATGCAAAAAATACTGCTGGTGGAATGGGGAGCCAATGTGAAAATATCCTGCCATGCAGAGCTATGGTAGCAAGGCAGCCACTTAAAAGCTTTTGCAACAGGGAGGCATGGATATAGGACAGCGAGTCATTTAAAGCTTAAGTGACAATATCAAAAATAAAGAAGGTAGAAGTATAACATCTATGAGTATCAATGGGTGTCAGGCGGCTTTGACACCATACAACAAAATGAAAAGGTACAAAATGGAAAAGTTTTTAGTTGAGCAGAACCAGCGCACTGCATTGAGGGAAATAATATTCACAGTGATTATTGGCTTATGGAACAGATGCCACATTCTGACTTTTGCTGAACCATCGCTTTTAGCAGTGGATCATTATAACCGATATGAGGAGGATATTAAACTTTCTTGCTGAGGCGGGGATTAAAAGTTTATAGATTTTTCTATTGAATGGGCGAGAATAGAGCCTGAACGAGGAAAATATGATCGAAGATGCTACTAGAGCACTACCGTAAAGGATAGAGGTGCTGTAGGAGAAATGGTGTAGAGCCAATCAGACTATGTCACGATTTCACTCTCCGCATGGCTAATCAAGGCAGAGGCTGGGAGAGTGAAGATGTACTAGCCTTCGTTAAATACTCACGTAATATGTAATAAGAGATAAAAATGAAATTAAATATGTCTGCAGCAATAAATGAAGCAAATATGAGACTCCAGGTTGCGATTGCTACAAACGATATAGAAAGCAGATGGAAATAAAAAAGTCGAAAGTTAAGGAAATGGCAAAGAGAGCGGAGATAGTGCAGAGGGCACTGCTCAGGTAGAGATGAATTTTAACTTAATGATGGAAAACATTAAGTAGAAAACTGAGAATCTCGAAGCCTTTGGTACTGAAAAATCCTGCTAACTTTGTTTCAGCCTGTACTGAAAAAGGAGACCTGATTGTAATGGAGGCTCATAAAAAGCGAGAGAGCAACAAAGGCAATTGCTCCTGATACTAAAATTGGCTCACGCTTTCATTAAGATGATATTCAGACTATAAATGGAGGGGAGAAGCTGCAGAAAAAGTGGAATGAAGAGTTTTTCATTATATCCCTTATATTAAGGAGGATGATCTTTGGGTTTCCAGCAGACCACACTGCTCCATAATTGGACCGGATGGAATACTTCTGTTCCGGAAGGTGCAAAGACAACTCAAATGGAATATGAAAATTATCCTGAGGGACTTGAGAATGTCATAAGAAGAGTAGATAAAGAATTTAAGAAAAACGGTATTGATATGCCAATTTATGGTGACAGAAATGGAATAGCTGCAGCAGATGATAATGAAAGAGTTGAGTATATTAAAACTGCAGTAAATGAGTGTTAAAAACTGCATTAATGATGGTATAACTGTGCTTGGATATATGTATTGGTCACTGCTTGATAATTTTGAGTGCAGAAAGGCTATTCGATGACATTTAGGCTAATAGTTGATAGGACAATATGAAAAGAAAGCCTAAAAGAAAGCGTATGGTGTTGGGGAGAATATGAAATATTACTGTAATCCGATAAATATAAACTATCGCTATCAGTTTAATCGCAGACCAGCGAAATAGCAGATTGGCTATTTGCAGGAGGCGACGGACCCATCTTTGATTTTATTTAAAGGCAGGTACTATTTATTTCCTTCAATGAATCTAAGTGTATGGGTGTCAGATAACTTGGTAGATTGGGAAAGCTACAGATTGCCGGATAGCTCTGCCACTTTATGACTATGCTCCGGATGCAAGAGTTGTAGGGGAATACGTGTATTTTGTGCATCAAAAAGGTGAGATTTGTAATTTTTATAGGACCAAGGATATATTAAACGGTCCATACGAGGGAAATTGCGGGCCCATTTGACTTTGGGATCCGAACTTGTTTGTCGATGATGATGGCAGAGTTTATTTTTATTGGGGGATGTTCCAAATGATACACCCATATGGGAGTTGAACTTGATAAGGACTCAATGCTCCTATTGGAGATAAAAAGGAGTTGATTTTTGGACTAGCCTGAAATCAGGGGATTTGAAAGGGTAGGAGAAAATAACAGCAGACTTCCAAAATCTGAAGAGGAGATTAGTAGCTTTTAAATGAGTTTCTAAGAAGAGGCAATACAAGGATAGAAGATATTCCACCTATGTATATTCCTATGATAAAAAGGAATGTTCTCTGATAGACCTTAGACTGAGGGAGATGGATGAATACAAATAATGTAAATACTATCTTCAGTATGCTTTTGCCGGTACACACATATAACACTTATGGAGATGGGGTATATGTAGGAGAATCCTCTTGGGCACTTTTTAAGCCGGCAACAACAATCCGTATTCTTATAAACCAAAGTACTTTTTGCCGTAGAGAGAAGATGGCTCTCAATGGAGATAAGCAGGGAAGATTATGGCATACTGCAACCATGAGAATAAGTGTAAACTCGATGATTTTTGAACGCAGAGTCGGTATATTTCCTGCAGGTATTGATGCGGACGGCGAGCTGTTTGTAATCAAAGATATGCTGATTGGCCGGTAAATATAGATATTAGAAACCATGGGAAAATCCTGAGGTGGTATTTACTATCATCAACAAAAAGGTGACAGCTTCGTCTAATGAAGAAGGCTATGGTCCGGGAAATGTGGCTAATGAGGATGTAAGGTCTTGGTGGAAGGCAAAACCGGATGACGATGAAGCCTGGATTTTAATGGATTGTAGAGAAGCTTTTGATGTAAGAGGGACAGGCAAACTTGCAGATGATAACTTGATATTCCGGTTCCCCGTGAAATAAGAGGAACCACAGGCAAGATATATATTGATGAGAAGGTTTACCATACCTGTTGGTCTTATGGAAGGACTCAGTTGATGGGGAAAGAATATTTTGTTATAGAAGATAAGAGAAAGGCAGATGCAGATTTATCCCGTGATGACTTTATTACACGCACTGATGGAGTTATAGTTCGTTATTTAAGGTTGAGCGGATTATTTTCCGTATAATCAGACGCCAACTGTATCAGGTCTAAGAGTGTTTGGAATCGTAAGCAAGAAACCAATTATCCCCAATTTACTGCAATTAGAGATAATGAACTTGATATGACCGTTGAAATATCAGAATCGGATACTGTTACAGGATATAACTATACTTTGGGGAAGGACCGGACAAATGTATCGACAGCTTTATGACATTTGAGAATATCCAGAGAGTAGGGGCTCTGTATCCGGAGCAGATTATTATGTTAGTAGACGCATTTAATGAAAAATGGGATAACTGAAGGTGAAGTTAAGAAACTACTTAAGAGGTGATAAATGGCTATTAAAATCAATTCAACAGATTATGCTTGGTACAGTTACCGAGTGAAAAATGAAACCGTTAAAACCTTGGATAAGATAAAGAAAGCAGGATATGAAGGTATAGAATTAAACAGATTTATGATTCGTCCAACGCCCTCAGATTGTTAGAGTTCTAACAAAAATGGCGGGTATGCCTGTAGGTAGAGTGGAGCTTGACTGGAAAAAGCTGGTAACTGAAGCAGGACTCTTTGTTACCTAGACATACAGACTCGGGCGGACTTGAAAGAGATCCTGCGACAATAGTTTCAGAAGCAAAGAAGCTACAATAGTGATAAGCTGATTATTACGGGATGTAAGGTTTGATTTGATTTAGATAAAGATAATGTAAAAAGCTGCAAAACGTCTGATACAGTAGGGAATATTGTGAAGAAAGAGGAATCAGCCTTGTTACCTACAATCATAACGTCGAAATTTCTTAAGGTAGATGGCGAGGGTTATGATATTCTTGTAGATGAAACTAGATCCATCTAATCTTAGCTTTTGAAAGCAGATACATACTGGGCAGCAGAAGCAGGTGTAGATGTTTTGGATTTTAAAGACTGAAGGAAGAATAAAGCTCTATCACATAAATGATAGAGGACAAAACTCGAAAGCGCCCATTACTCCCGCTCCAAAATCAGACAAGATGGAACTGGGCCATGGTAATATGCCGCCTAAATAGAACTGCTTTGATATTGTACTTGCAGGAAAAATGTGGATGCTATTGTACTGAAAGTCATCAAAAACTGGCCTGATAATTCTCCTATACGTTCTTTAGAAATGTCGGCTGAATTTATGAATAAATATGTAAAATAGAGGATATCATGATTAGCGATTAATTGTAAAACAGAATATATGCTAAATCCGATTGGGCTAGACAGTGATAGCCAGTTTCTTTTTCCTGACTGTGACGGAGGTAAATTTCAGACTGCGTTTTGTATAGAGGCATATTGTAATGGGAATTTATTGTTAAACACAGGAAAACACAATCTGATAAAGTCATATTTTCTAATGGGACTGGAATCAAGGTCGGTGATTACTTGGAAAGTATGCCTTTGGGATGAAAATGACGTGTGTGGAGTGGTGTGAAGATAACAGCTATGAAATGGGACTGCTAAGCAGGAGGATTGGGAAGGCTCTGCACGATTAGCTATGAAAACACCATTCAAGAAGATGATGAGGGCCTGATGTAGCGATGAGATGAACTGCCTTGCCCGGAGTCGCATTTAAGCTCCAAGAACAGGGAAGATAATGAAAAATACTGCCACATTTGCCTGCAGGATACCTAAGGAAGGTATTTAAGGTTAAGAAGTTGTAAGATATCCGCCTGTATATAAGTGCCAGAGGTCTTTCATGAGGCATATATAAATGGGTCAAGAGTCGGTAAAGAAATTCTTACCGGGGAGTAGTAATTATAACTTCGAAATAAAATACCAGACCTATGATGTAAGCGGACTCCTTAAAGAAGGTGAAAATGAGATAGAGATTATAGCAGGTGATGGTTGGCATAGAAGCACATCAGGAGTAGATGGAGATAGAAATTATACGGGACATTGTTTCTAGTTATTGCTGTGCTTGAAATGGAAGGAAAAGCCATTGTTGTAACTGATGCTTCTTGGAAGCCTGTACTTCAGGACCACTTGCACAAAATGACTTACAGCAGGAGAAGTATACAATGCTTGTAGGGAAGATTATAGGCAAAAAGAAGGAACTATGGCATCCTGCATATGGGATAAGTAAGGACTATGGACTACTTAAAAGCTGGTAAATATGGTTCCGGTTGTAGAAAATGAACTTATTGAAGGAAGGCTTATAACTACACCTGCAGGTGAAAAATGCCATAGATTTTGGCCAGAATATTGCAGGATATGTTGAATTTACAATTACTGGAGAAGAAGGTAGAACAATTACTTTGCCTATAGCGAGACACTGATGGAGATGGGCAATTTCACACAGGAGATTTTGAAGACAGAAAAGACATAAAGAGGGTGGAAATATATCAAATGATTCACTATACCTGTAAATCAGGAATAAATCATTATAAACCAAGGTTTACGGTTATGGGATTTTAGGTATGTTAGAAAGTTGTAACAGACTTGTGCCTGAAAATGCAGTATTAGCACATGCTGTTTTATTCAAAAATGGAACAAACAGCAGAGTTCAATTGTAGTAATAGCTTGATAAATCGACTTGTATTAAAATGCATTGTGGAGCCAAAAAGGCAATTTTTCTTTGATATCCCTACAGACCGTCCTACAAGAGAAAGAGCCGGATGGACAGGGATGCAGGATTATATGTTGCAACAGGGCTTAGCTTAATGGATTCGGTCACCATATTTAGACATTGGCTGTAAGCAGTGCATGGTCAATATGATGATGGAAAATAGCCAATATAGCCCGCCAAATAACAGACGGGAATGATAAGCAGGATGCTTGCAGAGCTCTGTTGGATGGGGTGATGATGTATAATCGTACCTGCGAGATATACAAAATAACGGGCGATGAGCGATTTTAAGGACAATTATGACGATGAAAAATGGTATAAATATCTTGAAAAATACAGCAAAAGTACGTGGAGAAAAGTGAGCTACAGCAGAAGAAGAACTTAGAGATTATACGTCTGAAACAGGGATAAACTATGGGTGAATGGTGTGAGCCAGAATAGACCTGAGCAAAACGATGAGAAGTGGCAACTATGATGTAGCAACTGCTGTATTTCTGCTATTCAGGCAGGCATTTTATCTGAAATTGCCGTAATATTGGGAAATGAAGATGAAGCAAAAACATTATAGTAAGAGCTCGGAAATGGCTGGAAGGGCATATATAGCAAGCTTTACTGAAAATGGAGATATTAGGTTCTGATAGGCAAAGCCTGTATGTAAGACCTATTGCTTCTCAATATTTTATCCAAGGAAAAGGATGGAGAAGCGAGGTTACTGAATGAACTTGTAGAAAAGATGAATTACTATGTTAATACGATTTTCATCAACGCCCCACATTTGTGAAGTTCTTTCTGAATTGGTTACGTAGATACTGCATACAAACCATTACAGCTTTTCCAGGAAGAGGCGCTAGATGCAGCTTTATCTCAGTACGTGCAACTACAATATGGGAAACCCGGGATGGTGTGTAATGATGAGGTGTACCCATTGGCGATCTGGCTTAACATTACTCTTATGGCTCTATTGTTGGATGGCTTATAAGTGGTGTATGTGGTATTCAATTATTCCGCGTAAAAGAGACTGGTCATAAAGCCTATTCCAAATCAATTACTTGGAAATGCTAGGACAAAATATATCTCCGAAAGGAGAGATAAGTGAAGTGAATGGTTTATGAAGGAGGAAAATGTGGACATCAAGTTGAAATTCCTCGCAACTAAAAGCTAAGGTTATTTTACTCGATGGTACGAGACATAGCTAACCGAAAGACATACATATGAATACTAAGTTAATCATATTTTGTTCCTCCTATACTCAAGATGGGTGATGCGTACCGTATTATCACGGAATTTCTGGTGGAAATAGTCGCTGTTATCATAGCCCGCAGAGGCAATGATTTCCGGACAGTAAGCGCACTTTCTTTGTTTCAGCAGTGAAGACTAGCCTGCTGGAGCTTCTTCTTTGGAAGGAGTTTCCTTGAAATTTTATTTAGATGTTTCTTTAATAAACGGCTTACAGCATGTAGGTTTCGTTTATCTCAAGCTGAAACTCCAGCAAGAGTTCCGAGTTTTATAGCCTGTTTCTATGTATTTTAGTACCTGACATCGCAGTATCATTCATCAGATCTACTGTGCCTTTATTATATATTTTCTGCAAATGCAGACAGGTCTCATAAGTCAATAGTCCCATTGTGAAAGTTTGAACTATAGTGTTTGTAGCAGGCGCTCGTCATATATCGTCCACTATCAGCACTAAGAAGATTTTGTAGCAGGCAGGATGTCCTTGCGAAAGAGCTGAAGGGAAGCTAAGGAGGAATCCTGCCGGAAAGGGTAGTATAGAAGGAAGTCATGACGACATTTTCTTCCCGCATCATTGAAAATGAGACATTGAAAAACTTCGCAAGATGACGAAGTTTACCGCAATATCCTCTTCCTCGGGCTGGGACAGCGACTTTCTGAGTGGCATTTTGATTGAAGAAACAAAAGGTCGCCTTCCGTTTAGCAAGGCGGTTTCATTTTACTCAAGATAAGAGATGGGCGTCCACTGCACATAGTAGACCAGTTCTACATAGTAAAGAGCGGATGCTAGGAGTGTACAAAACGGGTATGAGGGCGTGCCTCAATAAGCCTCCCCTATCTAAAGCTTACTGCTGTCTATAATGAAACTGTTTCCAACCTCCTCTGCATAGAATTCGCACGGATAGTCGCCGCCGCCAGGTAACTTGCCCTCCTCAGGAGTTATTTTTCTTAATCTGCTGTGAAGAAGCTCTTTCTCATACACCTCACTCCCATTTCTTTATCTGCAAATAAGGTCCTAAGTTGTTTGCATACTACGATCTATATTGATAAGAATATTATAAAATAAAATGCAAAGACACAAGGATCGCAAAAGTGCACTACAATAGCTATAGATAAGGATATGTGTGTTTGATGATGACGAGATAAAACCAGAGCAGAATATCTTTATGCAAATAATTATGATTAAAAATGCAAGATAAGTGCAATATAGGAAAAACCAAGAAAGTAGGGATAAATACAGAAAGGATGAAAGCACAAAATGAAGTATTAAAGGCGTGCTGACATCAGCTTTTCAGGTGGAAGGCATATATAGGCCACGTTGATGAGGGAAGGCTCATCACCGAGGAGGTGTATCGTTTTCAAATGGGCTAAAGAACAATCGGCTTTGTTGGGATGTGGGATGAGATTTTTAGCCATATCTCAAGAGGGCTTGCAAGGTGTAAAGAAACTGGTAAGATTCCGGCCCATAGGCATTGATACCTGGGGGAGGGATCATTCTACTTGATAAAGAAGGAAAAGAGAATAGAGGCGGTAGCAAGTAGAGACAGCCGCACAAAGGAATGGATGAAAGGTATATATATTTCTCGAGAAGAGCTATACAAGAGGACAGGCATACAAAAGCAGATATTTAATACCATTTACCACGGCTATGGCGGTAAAGAAAACTTCTCCTGAGTCTCTTGAGAATGCGGAGAGGCTTCTTATGATACCTGAGTATTTTAACTATATGCTTACAGGGAAATATCTTTCAGAATACACCAATGCCACAACCACACAGCTTATTAACTGTAGAAACAGGAGAATGGGATGAAGAGATAATAGATAAGCTTTGACTTTCAAAGAGGATATTTGGGAAACTTCATATGCCCGGCACTCCTGTGGGTGAGCTACTAAGGAAGTGCAGAAAGGTAGGCTTTAATGCTGAGGTGGTTTTGGTCGGTTCTCACGATACTGCTTCTGCGGTTATGGCTGTTCCGACCAAGAAAGAAGGGGCAGTTTATATAAGCTCAGGGACCTGGTCTTTGATGGGGACGGAGATAGCAAAGGCTGATAATTCGGATGAGAGCAGACTGATGAATTTTACCAACGAAGGCGGCTATGACAGAAGATTTAGATATCTGAAAAACATAATGGACTATGGATGATACAAGTGTGAGAAAGCGAAATCACCGATACCGACTCCTGAGATATCCGTGAGACGGCACAAAGCTATGATATTTAACCATAGTTGACCGCAACATATCAAGGTTCAGCCCCAAAAGACCGATGAGATTAGAAGAGCCCCAAAAACAAACCAACAACAAACCCACAACAACACCACAAACACCAAAAAAAAAAAAAAAAAAAAAAACACAACAAACAAAACCAAAAACACAAAAAAAACCAACACACACAACCACAAAACAACACACAACAACCAAAAAAAAAAAAAAAAAACAAACAAAACACAAAAAAAAACACAAACAAACAAACAAACACAAAAACACAAAAAACAAAACACAACAAACAAAAACCAAAAAAAACAACAAACCACAAACAAAACCAAAAACACACAAACAACACAAACACACCACCCACAAACCCCAACAACACCACAAATCCAGAGATGAAGGCACCTGACTACAAAGACTGATATTCCACCCGGGCTTGAACCTCACGCCTGCGGTGCAGTGGGTGAAGCAACGAGACCTGAAAGGGCAGGGAAGAGATATGCGGCAGTGACAGGAGTGGCTGGAAGGCGGGAGATGTTGAGGTGCAAAGGAAATCAGTCAGTGTGTAAGGCAAAAGACAGGTTAGAAGGAGATTTGACAGACCAACATAGTACAGATAGGATGTCCAGACCAGTATGATATGGATTTGTACAGGACGAAAACCAACTCTGCAAACAGAATGGGGACTTATATGCAAAAGCATTTGACTGGGAAGATATGTGGTGTGTAAGTGGCTGACGATATCACAGACAAGGAAGAAAGTAGAGACACAGCAAAGGAAACTCCTTGGACACCTCGGGAGATAGAAGGCGGTGGAAGCGTGCAGAAAAGGCTCTGGGAAATGGCAGATATGTGGTTGCCTTGAAAGGTAGCAAAGAGCTCATGCGGGTTGCGCTCACACTATGCCGGTAAGGCTGCACACAGGACAGGCATACTTTGATTCCCATGCTAATCCTGCATTCTCTATGCTTATCATTTGAGGAACCGCCTGGCGCAGAGGGTGACATCAAGTGTAGTTGGCTTATATGACTGCAGACGATAGCAGGTGATAGGTGACAGCCTCCTCAGAAAATGTACTCGATAGACTTAACAAGGATATATGTATAATAGGACATTCAGCTCGGGAGATGCCATGATATGTCCAAGGCCCACGTTTGCATGAAGATATGTTAGCTGAAGTCTTCTCATGGTGTGGCATGCGTTATCTGGCAGCCTTTATCCTCCAGGGAGATGTAACTTACCTTAAGCACACGATAAGGATGGTAAGTTAAGCTTTGTAGGCTAAGAGGGAGTGAACGAAGAGGGAGAGATTCACCTTGGAGAGACGAACGATAGAGTAGTCCAGTTTGAGCTCAGCAGAGGAATTTGTAAATCGTTGGAGCAGAGGCAGACTCACCCATCACAGTAAGGCGTTACTACAGAAGACATTACATAGACGTCGGTATTAAAAAGTAGCAAAAGGATACTGATATCTGCTAGCTGAACAAGATAAAACGATAAGCAAAAGTATGAGGCATCTATACTATAAAAGGATGGTTAGAATATAAAAATTAAATTAAATATTAAGAGAATGGTAAGAGGACACGATGAGATTTTAGACGCAGACCTAGTAAAAGGCTTGTATGAAGAGAATGGCAACTGACGGCTGGAATATGGGCAGAGGAAAGAAACGAGGCAAATCTCTCACAGGGTTAAACCTATTGGAAGCAGAGGAAGAAGGAAGAGTTTAGTCCAGAGTAGGAGAAGAGAGACTGAGTGTACCCCATCTTGCAGGAGAGTATATTTTGTCAACAGGCTCACACGATAAGTTCTCTTTAGAAATGTAGCAGATAGGCCTGAGACCTCGATATGCCTGATTAGTAGCTTTGATGAAAGTGTGAGAAGCACCTGCATCCTATGGGGACTTGTATGGTGGAAGGCCTCAGCATCTGAGCTCTCGCCAAGCCATTCATGAGCTACGAGGTAAAGTTCCTGTTACTCCGATTACAGGGTAATATATCACACGCATACTACCAAATATACTGCTCTGGCCTTTGTGCTTCCTGCTGGATGAAGGATGAAGCAAGAGAGCTGCGTGGAAATGGCTAGCAGAGTGTCCCAGGCACTTTCCTGGACGGAGCTGGAGTGGCCCTGATGGTTCTACATGACGAGATAGGAGTAGAGACTTTGAACTGATGCTGACACATGCTGTAGGTTATCTGGGCCTCATCACGGCACACGGCAGATAAACTGACTTTTGATATCACCTTCGGCTCCTCGCCTATACCGCTGGATCAGCTGAGATTTCTGGTAGAAAACTCTGGTCAATGAGCCCAAATAAGCTTCGCTGACAATTACCCACAGAATTTCGAGATGTAGTTGACTTTTCAAAGTAACACTTCCTGAAGTTTTTATAGAGAAGTACTGCTAAACCGCAAAGACAGTGACAGTTGTATTTTTAATGCAAAATGCTAAAATAAAATAATGGTTACGCGTAAATCACTTTGATTTTATTGTTAAAAGCTATCTTGCAGATACCCTCCCTGTCCTTATAGAGGATGGGGACGCAGATGTTTTAATTAAATAAAGTATGAGGAGATAGTAATGGAAGAAAATATCTGTTGTGACAGAGAGCAGTTGAGAATGCTAGCAGCCTAGGCTACGATAAAAATATGGAATGGTTATATCATAATAGACCTGACTCTGCCAGTACCATGGGAAGCCAAAGGCGTGTTATGGAAGAAAGCACCTCCCCTGTTATAGCAGAAGAGGCAGATAAACTAAAGCCTTGAAGAAGGAAAGATATTTGAGAAGATAGAGGCAGTAGTGGCTTTATCAATCTTACACCTAAAGATGAGTTCTTGGCTGATTATGTAAATGAAATGGAGGTAATGACAACTTTGGCTATTGAGACAGAGGAAAACCAAAGAAGATAGTAATAGACCATGCGGTCCTAATGTGGCTAAGCCTTTACTATAGGACATCCCGTTCTACAATTATCGGAGAGAGTAAAGGAACTGAGAGACTTGCAGAAACGATAATAGGAGACGTACACCTGGGTGACTGGGGACCGGATGGGACTATATAACTGGAGCTAGCCACAGAAAGTCGGGAGCTTGTTTACTTTGATGAGAGTTTTACCGGGAGAATATCCTAGGAGTCCATTTGACCTTATAGGTGAACTTGAGGAATTTCCATCCCGCCGCCAGCGCCAAGTCAGAGAAGACTGAGGAGCAAAAACGAGGCTCTACAGGCAACTGCCTCTCAAGAGAGTGGAAATAGAGGATATCTCGCGCTTTGAACCATATTTTGTCTGTGTCCGTGGCAGACCTTACAAGAATTATGAGAACCTCAATGCAAGCTTCTGACCTTGAAAAGAGAAGCGATGCACAGCCCACATACCTGTATATGGTAGAAAAGACAGTGGATGGTTTTGACACCAGTGAGGGCGCTTTAGTAGATGGCTAGGAGTGATGATAAGCAATAGCGCCTCCTGTATCTTTATACTTGTCAGACGGGCTTCTTTATAGCACTACAGACCATGCTATAATTGTAGAAAGAGCAAACTTTTAACCTACCGACATCCTCTATGTGTTGATAAAAGGCAGAAATGCACTCTGAACAGGTATTTAGAATCGCCAAGAAGACAGGAATCAACTCCTGAGCTTAACCTTACCTTAGGGCTTTGCACAATGAATGGCAAGGACAAGTTTTCAAACCAGAGAGGGCGGTGTAATGAGGTTTGAGAGGCCTACGGCTGAAAATCACTGAGGAAGTTGAAGCCAGATGGCTGACAGGGAAATGGATGAAGAGACCAAGCAAGACAGGTTGACTTCATAGCTTAAGCATGGTGATTTATCCAATCAGGCGAGTATGACTATACTTTTTGACCTTGACAGGTTTGTTTGCTTTGAGGGAAACACAGGACCATGACATCCAGTATACAGTCGTTAGAATCCGCCCCATCCTTACGTTTTTCAGCTGGAAAAAGTACAACAAAGGAGTAGGCCTGACAGCTTTTTGCAGATAAGAAGTTAGTGCGCCATAGTATCAGAAAGAGAGCTGGAGTCTTATAGCGAAGCTCTGATGATAAGCTCGTCACATTGAGCTATGCACCCTCATATCTGTGCTCATATATGAAGTCATGAAACTGCTTTAGTGCATTTTTCACCTAGGAGAACTACATACTTTACTGAGCAGGGATAGGCAGAAAATATTCACCTAAAGCTGTCATATTACATGAAAATCATCTAATGCTTTGATTCTGTTTGGCAGATGCCCAGAGCGTATGTAGATAGGCAGAATTAAGAAGAAATCAATGTAGTTTTGGTACAGAGGACTGGGATGTACGAAGGCATATGAGATTAGATAAAGGAGAAATCAATGTCATTTGGTATAGAGAAGCTGATAGTCTATAGAAACCTCGTTAATGATGAGATTCTTAAGGAAACAGTGGATATCATCAGGGAATCGGTTGATGCTACAGATAGATGAACTATGTTTGCATTTATAACTGTATCACAAAACTCCTTGCGGTAAGCACTAGAACGGCTTTTGACACAATCTATGGTAGAACTACTCTACTCACCTCTTGTTATGGACGAAACCACTTCTGACTTTCCTGTGAGAGAGGGAGACAGGGAGGCAGCGTTGTAAGCTTTGTGCTTATGACTTGCCACTATAAAAAGGGCTTTTACTCATGACTTTGCGAAGCGTTGAAGAGGAGTTGGAATTAATGCTGTAGCGTGATTACTAACTCACAAGGCTATCAAAAAGGGCAGACACCAGATAAATAATAATGTATCAGACAAGGTAAAGGATGATCCAGTCTACTCGTTAAGATGAAAATGACAATTCCTGAGAGAGTTACTGAGTTTTACGTCATTTGGAGAAATTGCCTTAACAGTCGTTTAGGATATCTGGAAAAGGATGGCAAAGATCTATCTGATTACTATAAGTAGGAAAATAAGGCTTGACGAGCTATCGATATGAAATACAAAAGAGAAGTTGTAGCCAATACCAAAGCCTTTTGTGTGATGGAAAGAGAGCCAATAACGTCTCCTCTATGCGAGAGCAGGCACAGGCAAAACTTCATGCAAAGGCTGTGCTAACAGGTTCTACCTGACGGACTTAGGATGAGAGAGATATAAGCACCAGTTCGTCATCTTTCAGAAATTCTGTCTCAGATAAAGAACAGGAATTACAGATCCATCATCCATATGGATGACCTTTCTTTTGAAGAGTTTGAGACTGAATACAAGCTATCTAAAGGCAGTGATTGAGGGCGGACTTGAGGTTAGGGCCTGAGAATGTACTCATATACGCACTTCAAACAGAAGACATCTGATAAGAGAGCTTGAGTGACAGGACGGATATGGAGCATAACCGTGACGTACATCACTCTGATACGATGCAGGAGAAGCTCTCTCCTGGCTGACAGATTTGGTATAACCATAGGCTATTTTGCGCCAGATCAGAATGAATATTTTGATATAGTTTCAGGGATAGCAGAGAGTATCCTGAGCTTAAACTAGATGAGTGAAGAGCTCTACAACGAGGCAAGGAAGGGATAGCAAATGGTGGACGCTCGGAAGAACAGCCAGACAGTTCGAGACTATCTACTTGGGAAGCAAACAAAGTGGTGGTATAGATGAAAAAGAGAAGAATAATAGTTAATCTGCTTTTTATTTCTTTAGTATTTGAGGCGGTGTTCTCTAGGATAGTGGTCATAAAGGCACCATAGAGTGGAGAGAATATGGTAAGGGTTGACTTACAGTGAGCATTACAATAAACCGTCTATACAAAGCCAGACACCCTGTCCTGCAAAATAGGCTTTTTCAAAGAAGGATGTCTATTATCAGGCAGACGTGCTAGGAGCAATACAGGGATAAGCAGCATCAAGGGATTATGGGTTTCATACTGTCTATGGGGAAGCTTACAACCTATGCCAAGAGCCCATTTCTCAGAAGCGCTAACTTAAAGGCTTTTTAACAAAACTCTCACTGCAGTTCCATCCCTTATTGGTCTTGATAAGAACGGCAGGGGGAGTGTGGGAAGCTCTACGATGCTTATTCTGCCGATGCTTCGCTTAATACCAATGATGTGATCAGGTGGCTTCAAAAATAAGAGCAGTAAGCATCTATTGTCGCGAATATAGGAAAACAGCAGATTTTAGTGGATGAAGGAGGCAGGTGCCAATCCGCAGTTTGAACCGTTAAACAGGGCTGAGGGTGTGCCGTGAACAACGAAAAGCGCTACAGAGGCAGGATTGAAGCAGGAACCTAGGGAAGAAGCGGGTGACTCGTCAATGTGGTAAATCTGGAGAGTATAGGGGCTCAGTTCCCCTTGAAATGAGCCACAGCTGGGAATATATCTGCAACTCAAGGCACAGGCTGTGTGCGAGGAGCCGTGGTTAGAAGTCTCAGGCTTTGGTTCAGATGACGATATTATAAAGGGTTATAAAGCTTACTCGATACCATTTCTATCAATCTTACGGCGGCATGAAGGCTGAAGAAAAGGAAACAGATACCTGTAAGGATACTGAGAATGAGTCTGTGACTTACAAAAACAAGGTGGTAAAGACAACTTATTTTCTCATCGCGTGGCTATACTGGAGAGCTCTGAAAATGTCTGGGAGGTGAAAGCTCTGCCTAGGTCGGTACCTGATCCTTATGAGAATAAACCTGAGAAAAAGCCTTGGACTATTGGCTATACCAGGCGGAACCTCAAATATGCTAAGAGGCTATGCGGGAGAGAGAGATAGCTCTTTGGAAGCATAGAAAAACTTACAATCACAGACAGGTCAGTCAGGCAGGCACTCACTTTTGTAAAAGGAAGTAGAGGAAGGTTGGTACTCAATAAGCAGGAGATAAAGAGCATTTAACCCTCTATAGTACGAAGATAAATATCATTCTGCTTCTGACCTGTAGAAGCCTGAGGTAGAGAGTGGCTAAGGAGGGTGACTTTTATATTTTCAGGGAGCGGACATGACAGAGTAGGACTTAGTCAGTCAGAGTGCAGAGAGTGAATGGCAGAGTGAGCTATGGCTACAAGAGAATAACATGTATGTACTACAGGTGGAGGTACATTAAAAGCGTAATCGAAATTTGATGTTTTCATTACGCTTTTATTTCTTTATCTATTAATATTCTGAAGCTTCACCAAAGTCAGACTCTGCATAATCAGAACCCTCATCAGCACTTGGAAGCTTCCTTTACTCTAACCTTCTCCTATTCTTCTATGGTCAACAACAATCAGAAGGAAAGCGAGCCGTCTGTAATTGCATCACCTTTATCAGGAAGTCTTTCAAAAGTTCATTGCTGACCTGCGATGGAATCATAATCGTCTGATTCATACTCAGTTCGAAGAACTCATTAAGTCATCAGCTTCCTTGTAGAACCGGGCGACCATGACTCATCCTGGTCTAATTGAACTGTCATCATCTACTTCGTCACCGTCATACTCGTCACGAATCTCTCCGACTATCTCTCTCAAGCAGGTCTTCAAGAGTAATACAGTACAGCAGCACCGTACCATCAAGCACTATACACATTGAAGTGAAGAATTTCTCATTTCTATGAGAGTTCAGAGTCTTCTAAACTCATAGGCAGTTAGCGGACGAAGAATCGACTTGATCTTAAACCCTCGTTTATCACCCTTGTAAAAGCCACATCTTTCAGGTAGACTATACTGATTATGTTATCGTAATTCTCCTGATATACCGGAAGTCTTGAGTATTTATCCTTTTCAAAGGCAAAATAAAAGCTCGTCAAAGCTGATATCGTCATTTATCATATACATATCAACCTCAGGCACCATTAGCATCTTTAACCAAAGAATCACCAAAATCAACCACGTTGGTTATCACTCTCTCTTCGTTCTCGATGATACCTCCCGTGCTTACTCCACAGGTTAAAGAGCCTCACTGGTAATCCCTGCAGTCATCTTGTCGGATCGATGCAAAAGATTCTGATGTCCCACCTGATATGATATTTAGAGAAATACAAGAGGAGTAAAGAGCTCATCAAAAACAGCAGTATAGGTGCGTAAGCGAGAAAGCCTCTGCGTGGATAGTTGCAATCGTCTTGGAGAACTTCTCCGAATACAAGTGTAACCATAGTTAGGATACCTGTACCTATACCGACGTAACATTTCCCAACAGCCTGCTACATAAAGGTAGTTGTAAGAGCAGAAGCTGAAATATTTACCACGTTGTTGCCTATTAGCACTCAGGTGCTTTATAAACTTCCTTGAATCCTCGTTATCGCCACCAGAGCAAAGATTTTTAACATTATTTCTACCATAGAACGATTCTAATCTTTGTTTACAGATATAATTGCTGTTTCAGCTGATGATGCTGAAAAGCAGAACTAGCACAAAAAGCACGATAATATTTATCGCGTCACTGGGGTCCAAATCATCATCTCCTTAGTTGAACAACTGAAAATAGTGCAAAAATACCTCATATCATACTAGAATAAAGGGGTTTCTGCCGTGAGTACTAGAGCAAATTAGAGTAATGATTTACACTATAACAGATATTGCATACAGCAAAAGAAGTTATAACTAAGCCGGTATGATAAATGTAAAAAGTCATACAGACAGTAATTAGAGTTTTAATATGCTTAGCAAGTGAATTGTTGGCTTACATAAAAGTTAAGAAAATCTATGGTGATATAGAAAACATTGATATAAAAATATATTTCGCAGGACAGCAGAGATATAAAGAAGGAACTGCTTTCATCTGTATAGAGGAAGCCAGGTAGATGGACACACTCGTAGAAAGTGCGAGAGATAAAGGCAGCCTTTTCATCGCAAGTAAAAGATATCTCTCGATAAAGGCTGGAGATGCCCCCTGTGGTATATGTGAAAGACACCTTGAAGGTGATGGCGCTTTTTGTCAAATGTACTTTTGGAGAGCCTAGTGAAAAGCTATTCATGGTAGGTATAACAGGAACAAACGGGAAGACTACTACGAGCTACCTGATTAACCATATATTTGAGGAAAGCGGCAAAATACTGACTGATAGAACCATTCATCATAGCAGATAGGAAAGAAGGTTATACCACCAAGAATACCACACCGGTATCAGTTACCCTTCAAGGGACTGTTAGGATATGGTGAGGAAAACTGCGACCCTGTATTATGGAGGTTTCATCACGCACTTGCACTTGACAGGGTGATTGGCTGATGTTTTGATGTAGCGGTATTTACAATCTATCCATCTATGAGATCTGGACTTACATAAGACGAGTGGAAAACTATGCCCGTACCAAGGAGCTTTTATTCACTCAGCTTGGGCATACTGTTAAGAACTGGAAGATTAAAGACAGTGGTACTAAACATAGATGATGAGCAACTCTAAGGAATACATGCTTCACACACCTGCAGAGGTGATTACATCGGATAAATGACAAAAGTGCTGATTTTATGCAGACAATATAAGTTTTGATGACTGGAAGATGAAGTTTGATTTGCATTTTTGGGTGATGTATATAAGATAGAGACCCACCTGGTTGGACTATTTAATGTATACAATGTCCTCAGCTGCATATCTGCCATTATGCAAAGGAATAGGGATTGAAGATAGCCAAAAAGCCCTGAAGAGCTTTTTACCGGAGTGGGCGGAAGGATGGAAGTTCTTCATACGGATAAGGGCTACAAGATAATTATAGACTTTGGCACATACCCCTGATGGACTCTTAAATGTGCTTAAAACTTTCAATCAAGGTGCCGCAGGAGGATACTACCCTCATAGGGGCATAGTGGTAGCAACAGAGACTCCAGTATGAGGCCTGATTTGGGAGGATTGCCCTTGAGAACTCGGACGAGGTCAGTATTTACAGCTGACAACCCTAGAAATGAGAGCATAGTCCCATACTGTAGAGGCCTCATTTCAGATTGTGATAAAACCAAATTACACTGTAATAGAAGATAGAAAAAGATAGCCATTGAATACGCTTAAAGATTGCAGATGAGGAGATAGAGTACTGCTTGCAGGTAAAGGTTGAGCCTTATCAGGTGATAGAAACGAATATCTGCCATACAGCGAGATAGACACGGTAAGAGAGATTCTTGCAGGATGTAAGGAGAGAATATGTGTGATTTGTAGGATTTTGCGTAAGATGTAAAAGATAAAAATGTAATAAAAAGAGATGAATAACCAGATTATTCACCGTGGTCCTGACAGTGATGGTTATTATTTTGACAAAGATGTTAACTTTGGCTTTTAGAAGACTTAGTATCATTGACTTGCACGAGGGTCTCAGCCTATATTAAATGAAAGTAGGATACATGCCATCATATTTAACGGAGAAATCTACAACTATCAGGAGCTTAGAGAAGACCTTGTGGCTAAGGGCTACAAGTTTAAGACACATACGATACTGAGGTTATCTTGAGATGGCTATGAAGAATACGGCGAAGAGGGCATACTAGCTAAACTTCATGGGTATGTTTGCTTTACTATCTGGGGATAGCAAGAAGGGAGAAGCTCTTTGTGCAAGAGACCACTTTGGTATCAAGCCTTTATTATTATGCTTTTACTTGATGGAGACTTACTCTTTGGCTCAGAGGTTAAGTCCTTCCTTTGGTACCCAAAGCTTTAAGAAGGAAGTAAATGAAAAGGCACTAAAGCATTATTTGGTTTTTCAGTGCAATCCTCAGAGGAGACTTTTCTTTAAGGGAGTTAGAAGTTAAGACCGGGCATTATTATATATACGAAAAATGGGAAAATGGAGATAAAGACCTCACTATAATCTTACTCTTGATTATAAGGATGATGACTTTGATGAGGCTGTGCAAGATAGAAAAAGAGGTAGAAGAGTCGGTTAAATACCATAAAATCAGCGATGTAGAGGTAGGCCTTCCTCTCAGGTGGAGTGGACTTAGCTATGTGGTGGCAACTGCTCTGCCTGATAAGACATTTTCAGTGGGCTTTTGACAACAAGGGCTTTAATGAAACTATGTACGCAAAGGAGCTGGACAGCCTTGGCATTAAAAACTTTTGCAAAAGCTGATTACTCCCGATGAATTCTTCGAAGGCATCAATAAGGACAGTATTATTCTGATGAGCCACACGCCAATCTTTCATCAGTGCCTCTATACTTCCTTCTCAAAAGCTCATGCAGTCTGAGCAGGTCACAGGTGGTGCTCTCAGGAGAAGGGTGCAGACGAGCTTTTTGCAGGCTACAATGAGTACGCAGATGCACTCCCTCAGAGATTTACAGAAAGCTTCCTTTTAGCCTTAGACATAAGCTTCACTTGAAAGCACAGGATAGCGAAGTATTTTAGGGCCAGACCATCATTGAAATACGGTCAGAAGGTAGAGGATAGACATAGGCCTGCAGAGATTATGACGGATGAGCTTTGCGAATTCCTTGTTACCCTGGGCATAAGAACTCTGAGACTCAAGGGATTTGACCAAGAAATACTATGACGAAGTTAAAAATATGGATGATGTCTCAAAAAGGCTTTATCTGGATATGAAGATGTGGATAGTAGAGGACATCCTTCTAAAGCTGACAAGATGACTATAGTAAAATTCCATCGAGCTTAGAGTGCTTCTTTCTGACAAGAAGATGTGGGAGCTTGCAAGAACCATCCCCTGTTAAGCATAAGGTTCATAACGAAATCAACCAGTATGCTTTTAGAAGGGCAGCTAAGAACAAACTTCCTGAAGACTGGGCAAAGCGCAGGAAGCTGGCTGTTGTGCCTTTGTGTATAGTGGATTAAGGAAGAGAAAGTATATAAGATAGTTAAAGGAAGTCTTTAACAAAGACTTTGTAGGTGAGTTCTTTGATAAAGATAAGATAAACAAGCTTTTAGATGACCATTTTAACGGCATAACCAATAACGGACGTAAGGTATATACTATCTATACCTTCTTAAAATGGTATGAAATATATTTTAAAGAGTGAGCAGCATCAAGACTTGTAAGAAGGCAAAATAGCAGCAATGTTGCATCATAAGGAGCTATACTTTTGCATTAACATCAATATATAGGAGGTAGAAGCAATGAATAAGTAGTATTAGGGATGCAATTATTATATCGGACTTAGCGCAATCAGGTGCTTAGGCAGGGAGGGCGTTCACGTGTAGCCTGTAGATTACGACCTAAAGAATGCTTATGGAGCAAAACTCAAGTTCGTATCTGAATTCTTAAAGATTGACAATCGAACTGTTCGGAGATGAAGCCTTTCACCGGTCTTGTGAGTATGGAAAAAGCAGTCAGAAAAAGCCTGTTCTTTTGCCAGACACACGATAAGTATGTGAAATCATATGACAAATACTATGATGAGCTCAAAAGTACTACTTAATCAGCCAGGCAAAGGGCTTAATTCCAAGCTTCTTTGATAAGTGGACCTTACACGATATAGCCCTGAAAATGGTGTGAAAAATCCCTGCAACCATCAGCGTTAACGATGAGAATCTTGTGGAAAAGGTAAAGAATGAAGTAGGTTTTCCTTGTATAATAAAGCCTTTTGATACAGTTAAGTTCACCAAGGTATTTAGAAACAAGGTGTTCATCTGCAAGAACCTTGAGGAGATGGAAGCAGGCATCAAAAAGCAAAGGATAATGACATTGAAATCTTCGTACAGGAGATAGTGCCGAGCTTTGACTGATCGATGCTTACCTACGATTTTTTATATTGCAAGTGAGGGGAAAGACTACCCACTATCTGACTGCTCAAAAGCAGCGCCAGTGGCCTATCAACTTTGGTGCTTCAGTATTTACCATTCAAAAATACAATCCAAAGCTTGTTGAGATATCAAAGCCTTTCCTTGAGAATATAGGCTATAGGGGCTTTGGAGAGATAGAGTTTAAGAGCACGAAAAGACAGGAGATTTATCTCATTGAGATAAATGCAAGAACAACCAACTTTAATCAACCTGATATATAAATGTGGTATCAATATGCCTTACATTGCTTATCTTGACCTTACAGGCGGACTAAAGGAAACCGACACTCAAGTTCATAAATTATAATACAAGATATGCGTTTTTATATGGTTTTGAGGATATAGTTGCCATCCTTAGATATAAGAAGACAGGGCAGGTATGGCATCTTAAAAGTCCTGATGATATCCTTTTCAAGAAAAATGGGCTCCCTGCCATCTTTGCAGCGAGATGATATGGCACCTGGTTCTTCTTTAACAAGCGCCTGCTTGGCAAAGCCTTTTAAGAAGATATTTAGGAGGAAATAGTGATAAATTAGAGTTATCGGAGGATGGTATCTTTGCTACAGTCAGCTTTTTATGAGAGAGTTGTGCTTAATACAGCAGTCAAATGTGACAATGAGCACATAGATCATGGTGGTTTTAGTTTACGCATCCATGCTCTGACAGAACGAAATGCATATATTGAAAATAAAGGCGGAGAGTTTTTAGAGGTTATAAAGAAAGATTTTGAAAATAACTTGAGGATATGGGTGAGAGGCGGTTGCAACTCCCTGCAACACTAGCCACTATTTCTTTTGACGAGTTTAAGCAGTTTACAGGTCTTAGGATAATCAATCATGATAGAGGAGACTATCCTTGAGGTTAAGAGAAGAGGAATAGAGAAGATTGCTGTTTTGGAACCTCGGCACACTTAACTCAGGAGTATATGAGAAATATGCCAATCAGAATGAATCTTCTTGTAAGGAAGTATCTCGTAGAGGATAAGACAGTCTGTAATGGATATAATCTATGATATCAAGGAAACCAACTGTCTGAGATGGCAAGAGTATTGTGGATATACTTAAGAGATACTGCAACCCACAGACAATTGGGTAATAATAGCCTGCACAGGAGCTTATTCCTTGATATTCCTGAGGATATAAATACTATTGATGCCTCTAAATGTGCTGGTTAAAGAAGTATTGAACTAGTGGAGCGAAGGTGAAAGTAAAGCTTACTTTTTATCAGTCTCACATAGTTTCCAAGCAGAGTAAAGCTATCAGCCTCAGCCTTAAGCCCTGTAATGGCGTTTATTACTCCGGCATCATTTAAAGTTGCCGTCAAAGTCAACGAAAAAGCGGTACTGCCAGCGTCTCTTAGGTATAGGCACTAGATTCTATATTTGTCATATTGATATTATTTATATGAAGTTTGAAAGTATGCTGTAAAGCGAGCCTGTTTTATGAGGGTATCTCAAAGCTAATGCTAATTTTATCAGCATTTTCAAGACAGTTATCACCTTTTCCCTATTACTGTGAAGCGGGTAGCATTAAGGGTGTCATTGGCGCATGTTTCTGCAAGCACCTCAAGCCTCGTAGAACCTGCATTTGCCCTACTTGCAATGGCGGTACGATATGGCTTTATCGTCGCCATCACCTTTAGTGCGCTTTTTGAGGTGCTTCCAGGCAAAGGTATTCCAGTCAGGGTACTTTTCGAGAGGAAGTTAGAGCACTCGAAGCAGTGGCTGAGGGTGTGAATATACTTCTGTTATGTCCACGAGGTTTGCCGCAGGGCAGTCCTAAGAGACATGGGCTCGTTAGGCCATTGTCTCTCCTAATATATGAACTTCATACTCCATAAGTAAGTCATAGATATCTGATATACTTCCTGTGGTGGGAGTTCTCAATAGAAGCACACCATACTATGCTACCATTACCTACAGCCTTCACAGACCTTTCTGCTGTCAAAAGAGCCTTCGCCTTGGTCATCATTTCCAAAGAAGTCCTTCATAGCCCTTTCGGCATAGGTACCGCTGCCACCAAAGAAGCCTATCGTTATCTGTTGAATAAGAAGTAACGGAGGAAGATGCTTTGATACGTCTGCAATCTTTCCTGGTACTCGATACTTACGGCTTATGACATAATCTGTAAATAACTCTGAGTGCTGTTTTGCTAAAACTCATCCTCGCCAAAGCCCTCTATAACCACGAAGCTCTTTTTCGATACAGCATCATACACAGGCTTACCCTGTGGCTATTTTATAGTTGGCATCATCTCGCAAGCTTCATTCTCTCGTTAACATAGGAGATAATCTTCCTGTCTATTTCATCTATCTACTCTTGTCTCGCTTAAATCCACCATTTGCCATCCTTTTTCGATAGAAAGATGTGGATGTCAGCATTTGACATCTATTGATACAGGATTGCTACAGCGCAGCTTTTTAGCAATCCTGTAGATTCTGTAATCCGCTCATTTTTGCAAAAATGGCTACTTACTCATATTTTTATGTGTCAAAGATAATAATTTCTTGCAAAGCAAGCTTGCATCGAATTTTATACTTTTGACACTTGATCATATAAATTATCACCTTTCAATTATATTGAAATACATTAAAAGGCAAGTATAATTGTAATGATAAGGAAGTGCACCACACGTACTCATATGACAGGAGGCATAGATGCAAAAGAGAAAACTGAAGACATAAAGTCCAATATACTGCCGCTTTTTAGTTTTGGTGACAATAGCTACAATATTTGTGGTGGCAAAGTATTCGGGCAGAGTTGTACCAAATGTCGAGGGAGCAGTTGGCAACACAGCCTGCAACCTATACAATGGAGGACTTTTCAGCGGATGATGACAGGATTTATTTTTAGCAACCCACGATGGTGACACTTTATTCGATGTCTAAAGACTCTGACTGACTTTTCAGTACTGTGCAGGAGGACACGGTCGGTTACATCAATAATACCTCAATCATGTGGCTACTCGAGGCTTAACTACACCAGAAATGACAGCGTGAAACATGTACTCAGCTTTCATACCCGGCATATACAGGTGAATAAAAGGGAAGCCACCCAATAGGGGTCATATACGCTCTATGATGGGTGCCGTAAGCCTGATACGGCAATGAGACATCTACCAAAAAGCACGGAGAAGATGGCAATATGAATCTCTACCGTGCAAGCCTTGATGGTAAGAAGGATGAGCTTTTAGCTTGAAGAAAAGGTGGTGCCTGGAACGCTTACAAGCACTAAGATATACTATGCGGAGCAGAGGGAGACCATTACATATATTCATTTGACCCTAACACGAAGCAGAAGGTGGTTTATACAAGGGAAACTGTTACCAGCCTGTGCTAATAGGCGGCAATATCTACTTCATCTCGCTGTCTCAGAACTACAACATAGCTAAGATAGACGAGCTTGGACAGAATCCTACCATACTTGTAGAGGAGAAATGTCATACTACAATGTAACTCCTGATGAACAGTTTATCGTTTATCAGGTAGATGACGGAAAGAAAACAGGCTTGAGGTTATGGATCTTTTCTACGCGTAAAAAGACAGAGTCGGCGAGGAGGAGACTACAACGGTATCAGCATCATCGGAGACAGGGTGTTCTTTTAGGGAGTCGGAACTGATGACGAATACTATTTTTCGATTGCAACGCACGCGGATGTGGTGGAGAGCTCAATCCGCCTGACCTTACTGAAGACAAGAAGAAATAAGGAGGAAAGACAATGGATGATGATGAATGATAAGGAAAGAGAAGAGGAAGTAAAGAAGCAGATAAGGAGCCTCAGGCATAGCCTGCAGCCATCTTTCATTGTACCTATGATTATCTTTTGTATATCATCTTTTTGCATTTTAATAAAACCAAGGTGCTCGATTATGACTATGATAAGCGCTTTGTGTATTTATAGAATTGGAAGAAAAGACATAGATAAGCTTTGATGACTATCAGACAGTGATTATAGATGCAGAGACTTTCTTTACTAAGGCTGACATTAAAAAGCTAAAAGGCAGGTGAAGAAGCTATACTTATCTACATAGGCTCACTGAGGACTACAGGCCTCACTATAAGAAGTTCAAGAACCCGCTCTCTGAATACGAGGGCTGGAAGGTAGTACTGGGCAAATGTAGCTGATAAGGGCTGGCAGAAAGAAATGCTAAAGGCTATCTATAGGCATATAAGAAAAAGGGAGTTGACGGCTTTATAGACAACACAGATACCTACTATCAGCATAAGAATAACAGCATATAAGGACTTGTTAAGATACTAACAAGTATAAAGAAGATGAATACTCTCTATAATAAATGGGGATGAATTCGTAACAAAATATCTTAAAGAGAATAAAAAGTCTTAAGAAGATAGCTGACGGAGTAAAACCAGAGAGGATGTGCTCGCTCTGGGATGGAGAAAATACGGCACTCAGAAAGAGGATGTGACTAGCATTACACGGATTATCTTACAAAGCTTTCCAAAACGGGAGTTCATATTTACCTTACTGAATACGTGGAAGATGATGATGAACTAGAGGAAGATAGCTAACATCAGCGAAAAACGAGGCTGGGATTATTATATATCCGATGATTAAAAACTTGACTGAAAATCACATTTAGTTCAAATGTCCTTCACAAAGTCAACACAAATAAACTTTATTATAATGACATAACAAATGAGACAGATGTTTTGCGTGCTAAAAATACATATTAATTGTGTATCTAAGGAGGCAACTGATGGACAATTATAACGGATTAAATGAAAACGCAAACAATAACCAGCCAACATAACGGTTATTACGGAAACCACCTGCAAACGATGGAACCCAATGGGAGGAGGACAGGGTAACAACGGCAAGAAGAAAAAGAAATCCTATCCGATGGTTTTGAAATGCTAGTAGCAGCACTACTTATCGGCGGTTCAGCAGGAGGCGGAGCTACCTGGCAATATGCTCTCAGCAAAACAGGTTAGGCAACAAGCCTTTAGAATCTACCGCTACTGCAAAAGAAGCTGAAACTAAGAATCAGTGACTCTTGCTACTGCTAAAGGACAGCGGAAATGAGGTCGCAACTTCTTCAGATGTTTCGAGTAGTTGAAAACGTAATGCCATCTATAGTTTCTATGGGCACGTGTATGACACTGTTGCAACCAACGTATTTGGTCAGACATACAAGGGTCAGAGTGGTGGAAGCGGCTCAGGTATCATTATCGGACAGAATAATAATGAAGTACTTATAGTAGTAACAACCACGTAACTAAAAGCAGAGACAGGGGCACAGAATCAGAAGATAACAGTTACCTTTTAACGACAATACAACAGCTGAAGCAACAGTTAAGAGGTGCAGACTCAGGAGCAGACCTTTCAGTTCTTTCAGTAAAGATGTCTGATATAAAGAAAGACACCTCTCAAAGATAAAAGGTTGCTACCAGAGGCGATTCTTCAAAGCTTAAGGTTGGACAGATGGTTATAGCTACTGGTACGCACTAGGTTACGGTCAGTCAACTACAGTTGGTTATGTAAGCGTTTTAACAGAGAGTAGCTGATGAAGACTATACTATGAAGCTCATCCAGACAGATGCAGCCATCAACCCTGGTAACTCAGGTGCTCCTGCTTAATGCCAAAGGTGAGGTTATTGGTATCAACTCTGTAAAGTATGCTGATGAAAAAGGTAGAAGGTATGGGCTTCTCATCCCTATCTCAACAGCCCTCCCCTATAATCAATGACCTTATGAACAGAGAAAGCACTCCGAGAATGAGCAGTCTTATCTTTGGAATCATGAGGGATATAACAAAGAACTACAACCAGATTTACGGTATGCCTATGAGTGTATATATTACCAATGCTACAGCAGCCCTGCTGAAAAGTCGGACTTAAGATGGCAATATAATTGACAGACTAACGGAGTAGAGGTTAAGACCATGATGAGCTCAGTCAAAGCTCTTTATCTGTGAGGCAGGAACAGTGAGTAAAGCTTACCATAATGCGGTATGTAAACGGACGAGTGTGGAAAAAGAGGTTCAGGTAACCTAGCAGTGTCTCGAGTCTTAAAATTTAATTCCTAAGTCCGAGGACCCTTCAGAGTATCGTAACAACAACGATAATAACAATAGCAATGGAAATGACGGAAAGCTAACGAAGGTGGAAACAACTATTTGAATCACCATTTGGCAGTCTAGACGGTGGCTCTGAGGAGAACCCTTTTAACTTTTCTTTAACCACTAAATATTGATTGATAGACTGCAGAACTTGCAGGAGAACCATGTGTTTCATAATGGTCTCCTTTGATAACCGCCAAGACATGTACAGATAATCTGTGTATGTAGCACTTTTATATGACAGGAAATTTCTCATAAATTACCTAAAGTATAAAAATCTCTCGAGGGCTCCGATCACGACATGGCGGATAGATGCTCGCTATCGACATCGGGAGGCGGCATCAGCACAGACTCTTTATTATGTGATTTGCATGTAATGGGTATGCAATTTATACGACAAGATAAATTGTTGAACTTATAAAAATAGACTTGTTGACTATGGAGAATGATTGAAGTTATACTCACTGCAAGTGAGGTGTGCAAACACAATCCTTGCACAAGCGCGAGTGGCTCAGCAGGAGTAGTACAACCTGCCAAGGTTAGGGTCGGGTCTCAGTCCCGTCGCGCGTCTTCAATATTTCCGAATTAGATGAAGTCTTATTTTGCAGAAATTGCACACCGAGTAACGCTCCTCACCATCTATTATATGTGGTGATATACTCCTTGCATAGGTCCGTGGTGCCTCTTGCCTGCCACAAACGCCTTCTAACAATCAGACACGGAAGAGAATATGATTAAAGCACAACCCTGTTAATCAAACAAAGGGTATTTGAAATAATTCAGATAGGAAACCTTGAGAGAGGATGGCCAAGCAGAGATAGGAGATTTCATCATAGTAGCTTCATCTTGCTACAATATTTAGTAGTTATTTGACTATCAAATTACCTTTGAAGAGTTAAAGCGGTATTTTGGGCTTTTTAGGTTATAGAAACAGCTACCATCATTTATATTCAGCGTTGAATATGAGCTTAGAAATCTGGACTGCAGAATACATATGTACGAGATGCGGGGAAAATGAGGGCGAGGTTTAAAGTTTCTCATTTCCTCCTGGAGGGCATAATAGATTTACTAACTATCCCGCTATTTTCTTTTCTTTACGGCTTTGCAGCCTTTACAGAATGCTTTAGTGGTGCTAGGGATATTTTCATCTTTTCAGGGCTGACGCAAACTATGATTCTTTCAATAGCAAAATTACCTCAGTTTTACTTGAGACCGTGACTGTATCTTCTGCGTTATCATGGTCGCTTATGCTCGCTTCCTCGCTTTGGCATATATGTGAGCGCGATCACCAGCCTCTTTGCCTTTAAGAATGGTGCAGCCTGCCATGGTGGAGCCTCTCAACCATATTTACAGTGCAGCTTTCTGGAGACTGATCCTACAACTGCTGGAGGCAAGATTATGTGATACACGCACAGGTGCTAGGCTCAGCAGCCACACCCAGCAGGCATTGTCTCAGCATGAGCACAGCAGGAAAACTATGCACGGAAATGCAGAGAAACCGCCTAAGTGACGCATAAAGACAACAGCTTATTCCACCGACAGAGAAAAAGAGTACCAAAGATGTAGGCAAAGCTCTAGTAATGGAAACTTAGAGACATGGGTGGATATAAGTTGTCATCCTGCACGACGCTGATGGTATGGCAGAGGATAGTGGTGGGCTAAGGCTGATGATTATCCGTTATTTACAGGATATTGTTTGGAGAGGATTTGCAGAGGATTTTGATATAGGATGGTGAGTTTGAAGGTAGCACAGTATGGTGAGTTGAACATAACTAGTTCAAACGATATATATTGAAACGATGAGCTTATTTTAGTTACGATCCGGAGGATATTATGAAACAATGAGTTAGTTACAAAGAAGTTGATTTTGACGGACTTGTAAGTGCAAGACAGATTCTGGAAGAAGGAACTTGACCTTATTGATGGTCAGTTTGAACACCTAAGGATGCTACAGGATGGACAAGATTGAGCTTATACAATGATATAACCACCAACCTTCCTTACGATCCAAAGAGTAGGACTTGCATTTGACCACCATAAGTGAGCGTAGCCAAATGTAAATGGGTGAAACACCCGAAAAGTTCATTATTGACGGCATGAAGTCAGCCGCAAAATCAGTATACATTATGGCGGAGCTGAGAGAATAAGGGAGTTTCAACTGAGATAATGGAAGCGGTTGACAAGGAGACAGTGCAGACTCACGATTGATGATAGTCTAACTTGGCAGACGGACCTTACTTAACTATGTTGGATGCCAGAACAGGACTTGGAAAGATTCCACAACTTCAAGATAGCAAACTATGATGATGATGCGCGGATTGACTGCCTCGTCTATCCACCACGATATAACTTGCCCTTCCTGATGGTAGAGAAGAGTGTGACACTACTTGAGCAAGCAGGATTGTACTCAAGAAGCAGCTGCAGAGCCTTGTAGAAGGCAGAGCAGGTGGCAGATATTGACCTAAGAAGAAGAGGTCATCTACGCAGGAAACAGACGATGGTTTATGCTATGTATCCTGATGTTGAATTTCGGTCTCATGTTGCTCGCTTGTCGAAACAAAATACTGCGTTACGATTGGTAAGTCTATTATAAACAAGAATCTACTTGTAAATATCAGCGATATCTGTCTGGAATATGGCGTAATACAAATGCAGGAACCACCAGCTTGACAATGATAGAGTTGATGCCAGGCTCCCAAGACGAAACAAAACTAAATAGATAATATTTTAAAGAGAGCTATCCACTAGGTGCTTTTCTTTATGAAATTAAAGTAAAAGCTATAGCAATCATATATAGTAGAGTGACTATAGTTTTGACAACTTAATCATATGGTTTACGCAGTTAGAGGCAAGATGGGTACACAATTAAAAACCAGCAGGCTGCAGATGTGGGAAGCAGACAGAGACGGACTTTTGACATTTATGTAAATGATGGCGGTAGCGAGAAAGTAGAAGGGAGCCAGAGGAGGCTGACGGCCTTTGCAAAAGAAGGCACTGAGGTAATAGATGCCTCCGAATATGTGCTGCAGGTAACTGCCGCCTTCATGTTCATTTTAAGGGAGACCTGCAGCGTGAATATAGCAGACAGCGAAAACAGGCAACATGGCTGCGCAGAGGAGGCTATGCAACTGACGTAACCATGCCTAACACTCAAGCCCGTTATGGATGCGGTAGAGGCACTCTAGACTTCAGCTTGACGGCGATAAAGAGGGATGCCAGTTATCACCGTACTTCCAAAGCGGAACTGTTACCATACGAGGAGAGGAAAGCTCTCTCTCAGATATGGAGAGATGAAATGAAGGCAGGAATTGCACCACATAAGTGAGGATGGAAGGTCTGTGGCGGATCCGGAGATACTAAGAGCCGGACTTGTAGAGCTCGCGTAAGGCTTTGGACTTCCGTTTCTTTGGCCACTGTGAGGACGCACCTTGTAAAAACGCGCGCGAGTTATAGATGCTAGGCGAGTCAAAAAGAACTTGGTATGCGTATAACCAAATGAGGTTGAAAGACAGCATCGCCAGAAGAGATATAGAGATCGCGGCAGCAGCGCCAACCATCCATCTGCGCTGGCTCCACCTAGAGAGACTGTAAAGAGTATGCAAAAGAAGCAGAAGGAGAGGGATATTCTGTGTAAGTGCGGAAGTATGCCCTCACCCACTTTACGCTGGCTGATGAGGATATAGTGGAGGATGATGCACCACAGATGAATCCTCTCTTGAAAGCAGGGCTGATGTGAGCCCTAAGAGAGCGCTTAAGAGCGGAGACATGGGTATGATATCTACTCACCATTCGCACCACATTCTGTAAAGAAGAGAAGGAAAGAGCATAAAGGATGCAACTCTGTTTGGGCATAGTTGGTACGAAACCTCATTTGCACCTTACAGTATCATTGAGCTGGGTAAATACCTTGATGTGAAGGCTCTTGTGGAAAGAATGAGGCCTTGCCTGCCAAGCTCTCCCAAAAACGACAGAGGAACTCTCAGGAAAGGCCTGTAGCTCGACCTTGTGATATGGCAGACATCGATCAGAATGTGATAGACTCTGATAAATTTTTATCAAAGGCAAGACACTCCTTTTAACGGTAAAAAGTGACAAGAGGTTCTTTATATACACTGTGTAACGGAAAAGTTGTATACGAGGAGGAAAAGGTCAAATGATAGAGAAATTGAAGTTGAACGCATTAAAAAGCTTGAAGCATCCTATAGTTGTGGACTTGATCCACACTTAATTTTGTCGCCGAGTTTCTTCTTGATAAGGGCGATATGACGATGAGGCGAAACTCTTGGCTGCAGACTGATGCGATATTTGAAATTTAACAAAGAAGATAGATAGCTGTCTATCAGCTTGATTCCCGCGGTTAAGCTCTCAGATAGTAACAATGTGAGCAGTCTGGTACCGGCTTACGGCATTTAAGAAGACTCTTGATTATTGCTACGAAAAGGGCTATTGGCAATAGGAGATATAGCAAGCTTGCGAGATAGAGCTCTACTTCTACAGCCTCATGCTATAGCCAGTATATTGGCAAGTAAGAGGTAGGAAAGTACTGAGATTGCTCCTCGATGATAGAACTTCACTACTATCAACTCATATACAGGCTCACAGTGTAAGTTCCTTTGTAGAAAGTGTAGCAGACTCACGATAGGGGTCTCTTTCATCCCTGGTTAGACCTCCAACCTCACAAGCGGGTGAGTTTCAGTGATCAAAAAGGTAGAAAGAAGGCTGTATATGAGGCTTGTAGGAAAGAGAGGTAGACGAGTGGGAGCAGAACTTGCCCAATAGAACGCTACAGTGATGTGTAGGTGCAGTAGTCGAGCCACCTCGTCCTGAGATGGGAGAGGTGCTTAGAGATAATGCCAAAGGTATATATACTCGCACGCATGGTGCCTCAGTATTGGTACAGCAACGGAGCTATACGCAGTCTTTACAAAGATGGCACTCAGTGCTATAGTCAGCCTTCAAGAGGGAATTATAGCGAGATACACAAGCAGGAGAAGTATGCTGAGCACGGTGCTGAAGGCTGCTGCTCGTGCAGCTCGCAGATTGATATGAAGAACGACATTGCATCTACATTCTAAGGAGAAATTAATGGAATTAAAGTCTAAGACTAAGGCTAAAAATACTTGAAAATACTAGAGACTCACGAGATGTATTTCTCGATGTGGATAGCTATGCAGGGTATGTGGCAGGTACAAAGTCACAGGCGCTTTGTGTCGCTCTACGTGCAAATGATGGCTCTAAAGCTGACCTCGTCCCATACAAGATCTGTGAGATAGACAGAGACGCCAGGCTTGGAGGTTAGTATACAGGGTAGTAGGTGACACGTACAAGGCTTTTTCATAAAGCTATACCGTCAATGAACCAGCACAGAGAGTTGTGGGAAGCCTTGGAAAGGGCTTCCCTGTGGATGTAAACAGGTGAATCTGTTCTTCTTTTTGAGGAGGATAGCAGTTCCTCCTCTTCTTGAGGCAGTAAAGGAGCTTAAGAAGAATGACAGCAGAAAGGCTGAGTAGTGACACGGATTTAGAAACAAGATGCCTTCCTTGTAGAGGATTTTTCGTAACATACGCAGAGGTTATCATCGCGACAGATGAGGAAGCCTGGATGCAGAGGAACTGTAATCGATCGCAAACGAGATTAGAGCAGTGAAAAATACGGATACCGATATCTTCTCTGTGGACTATGCCACTATGCTTGAGGTAGAGAGGAATACGGAAGGCAGAGGACTTCCAACCTATATTTCTCTTGCAGAGAGAGGATGGTCTGTGGTATAGAGTTCTGCTCTAGGTGCGTCTGTGAGACTACAGTAGTCATCACAGCAATGTAAATAACACAGAGTCTGTAAGGATGGACCGGTATTCTTATCTACGGAGTGGTTATCTAATGGGAAATATGAGTGTGAAATAGCCGGTGTAAAACAGAATCGGTAATGACAGCCTCGGAACCTTTGGCTCAGGTGCTGAATTTATGGATTATATAGACCTTTTCTCCCTGGGCTTGGGACTTACCACAAAGGGCGTTTCTGATGTGCCTTGGAAGGGTAATCCTACTCCAGGCGATGAGACAGCCTGGTATGCTTAATAGCCATAGGACTTCAAAACCCGGGAATAGACGTATTTATTAAGAGACTTAGAAAAGCTAAGAGGATAGATACTGTAGTGATGGCAAATGTCTGCGGTCACACTACTGAGGAATATGTAAGGAAATGGTCAAAGACTCGCAGACAATGATGTGGGTAGCTCCTTTGAAATCAAATATTTCCTGTCCCAATGTAAAGGCGGGAGGAATTGCGCTGGAAACGAATGCGGATGCGCTATACGAAGTAATAAAGGCTATTAAAATATAGCCAGCAGCCTGTAATTATGAGGCTTACGCCTAATGTAACTGATATGACAGAGCTACCAAGGCCGCGAGGCTGGAGGGGCTGATGGCTTATCTCTCTATCAATACTTACAGTAAGATGAAAGATAGATATTCATAAGAAAGTTCGCTCTTGCCAACAAGACGAGGAGGTCTTTCAGGGACCTGCGAGTTAAAGCCGTTGCAATCAGAATGAGTATGCAGGAGAAAGGGCTGTAAAACTTACCTATCATAGGAATGGGTGGAATAATGACAGGAGAGGATGCAGTGAGGTTTATGGCAGGAGCTACTGTAGTAGCGTAGACTGCAATTTTAACGACCCTGCCAGCAAGCGTTCATGTGGTAAAGGGAATTGAAGATAGTCAGGTGTCGTAAATGATGGAGTTTAGTGACATTAACGAGCTGACGTGGCAGTAGTAGTATATTTGCAGATTGTGGCTAGACGTCAAAAGAATTGACACAGAATTGTACATGTGTAGGCAATTAGAAAGGAAAACTTCAAAGATTAACTCATAAAATCTGACACAGAAAAATTTTTATACTTTGCTCAGAACCAAGTAAAAGCTTTAACAAACTACAATACACAGAATGTGAGGAAAGAACAATGAGAAAAAGTATGAACAAGGCAGTTAAGGGTCTTTCATTTAAGCACTTGCACTTTCAATGGGGACTTAGCTTTGTACCTGGATTTAGTGCAGAGGAAGCTAAAGCAGACACAAGAATGGTATAGTATCACACGGCAGAAGACAGATATTCTTCTAAGAAGCACTTCAGTATTTATCGGTGGCAAGAAAGCTGACCTTGACCTTGTTGTTAAGGTAAAAGAACATTTCTAGAATGTTAGTGGACCAGCTCAAGGGAAAGCGTTCTTGGTGAAATAAGAAAACAGAAAGCTTACAGCAAAGAAAATGGTGAGCAATTATCACAGCAGTATATAAGAACAAGAGTATAAGGCTCTTGTTGGTGTATACTCAGAGCAGAAAGCGTAGCTGTTGAGGATAATGGAGTAGCTGTATCTGAGATTAGATGTAACAGAGGGCGAGCAAGACACTTAATGTGCTTCAGATATCTGATAAGATTACTGAGCAGGCGGAAAGTCTTCTACTTGACACAGCTATGGCTGGTTGATAACTCCAGGAGCCGCTTCAGTAACAAACACTAAGGCGTGCTAGAGACCTTCACCGTTACCCGGTGTTAAGCGAGCGAGAGCTACGTAGATGTTGTAGGAAGCCAGGCAGTCGATAAGGCTAACTCAGACAAGTTTAAGGTAACTGCAGAATCAAAGTTGAGTTGCTGCTAAGTTCAGCACACAGAAGCAACAAGAAAGATTACAGTTAAGGCAATAATCTTACAGCAAAACAAAAATGATTATTCAGTAGCTTGCAGGCGGTATAAGAGATATAACAAGCGTTAGTGTAAATGCTCCGGAACCAGAGGCTGTAGAGATGACAGCTAATATAACTGATGGTGACTATACAGTTGAATTTGGTGAAGACATCTTCTTTAAGGAAGACAGCTAAGCTTTCTAAGATTGATGTTCCTAACAAGTACCTTGTATTAAATGGAGATACCAATGCGACGAGGTGTGCATAATCGAGTATGAGATTACAAACCAGTTTTAGTAGGATGTAACATAAAGAGTGTTGGAGGATCTAATGTAAATGTTTCAGCAGGTACAGGTACATGCTGATCCTGCTAAGGGCGTTATTGACGTAACTAACATTGCGCACCCATCTTCCATAACACACCTATAACCCTTACTCTTGTAAAGGTTGATGGAATGAACCCTACATTATATACATTCCAGCACACTTTGCAGCAAAAGGCGCAAAACCCAAAGCTCAGTGTCTGTAAAGGTGTATACAGCACAGTTACAAAAAGCCTCATGAGCTTACAGTAAACAGCTCAGACAATAACAACGCAAGACTTCTTGTAGAAGTTAAAGACCAGTACGGTAAGTATGAAGTCTACGGACGGTGTAAGACTATGCTACGGTGGTCTTACAGGTCTTGGTATCAATAGTTTCACCTTACACACGATACACTCGAGGTGGACGGAGTTGACTACATCATATTCCTTTCACAGGGTATAAATGATGTTAAGTCAGATGATGTAACTCTGAACTTTGTTGCACTTTTATGGAACAAGCGGAAACAATCTACTTCTACAACCAAATTAAGATAGCAGGCACAAAGCAGGTATCTAAGTTTAGTGTAAACTGCTCCTTCGGGAAGTATGCAGGGAAGTCAACATACTTTAATTTTAATGCTACTAACCCTGCTGGTCGGCTGTAACAGACTATGCTACATAGCGGTGACAAGTATGGCGTTAAGCTTTGGGCCTTCTCCTGGAGAATACAGCTAATGGAACAGCTAAACTTACAGATGCAACGCAAGATAATTCAGTTAAAAATGTAACCTGGAGCTGAGGGACTTGCACAGATTACAACAAATGCTGTATTTACAGTGCAGTCAATATGCACCTGCAATCACAACCTTTGAGTATATGCACCCTGCAGTTCCTTCAAACATCAAACATTTCAGTTGATGGTGTTCTTAAAAGGGTGGTACTACAGAGAATGTACTTCCTAAGGTTAAGATAGTTGATAACAGAGGTAGTGACTCAAGCTCAGCTTATTCTAACTACTATCTGAGTAAAAGAAGAGTGGAAACGGAGACATTTACAATTCGGGACAGCTCCGGATTAGCAGTGTGGCAAACAATCTACGTTAAGTTAAGCTAGGTTAAACTCTAAGTCACTTAGATTTACAGATTCGGCAATGCTGCAGTTAATGGCAATGAGTCAGAGAACTTCACATTTACTGTCTACAAAGATGCTACAGGAAACAACCCTGTTGCAGGATCGAGATAAATGTCAGGTTACAGCACTGACATAAAGAGCCTCTCAAGCTTTTGGCAAGCTTACCTTCTGCTGTATACAGTGAATGGTAATACAGGCTATGACTCAGTTAGATGCATGAGTTACAGGTAAGACCTCTGATGAGTACATCTTACAGATTGGAGATAATAACTTTGAGTTGAGACACAAGAACTTAGTAACTGGTGACAAAGTAGTTCCAAAGCCGTGGTAAAGAAGAGGCTAAAAGAGGAATTTTACCGATACAGTTTACATGCTGTCAATGATGGTGAGGATCAACAGCATCTAAGGATGTGGTAGTTTCTGCAAAAGCTCCTTTAGTTACGAGGTTGGTACCCAACTTTAGAAGCTCCAGCCGCAATCTTACCAGTTACGAATAAAGAGATGCCTTGTTATAACTGATAGATATACTGCAGCCAGAAATGGTGTATCGCTCAAGCGCACTAGAGAACACATTCAGGGAAATCAGACTTATCTTCTGCATCAGGCAAGGTGACAGCTGATTGGACAATACAACCAGAGTAACCTTCAATCGGTGCGGCAGACAGGTGATATGGTTACTGTTCGTTACCTTCAGATTGGAGTAGAAACGGTACCTTTGGCTTCGAGTTAAAGTAATTCGCGCTTGAAAAATTTGTAATAACCGCTACAGGGTCACGGGACAAATAAAGTCCTCGTGGCTTTTTGATTAACAATAATGATAATATGCAAAAACTCATAGTCAAGACTTGATTAAAAATGTAATCAGAGGTTAAACTATACTCATTGATTTAATGATACAAGTGTCAAAAGTATAAAAATTCGAGAGGCTTGCTTGCAAGAGAATTTATTATCTTTTGACACGCAAAACAATATAGTAGCCATGCATGAGCGGATTACGAATATTTTTGCAGATGCAATCATTGTCGCAATCCTGTATCAATGTCAAATACTTTTGACACCCACATCATTAATATCAAAGGAGACCGGATATGAGTTATACATTAAAAATGAAGTTCTTGAAATCAGTATCAGCATCAAACGAGCAGAGTTAACCTCTATAAAAGGATAGTTCAGTCAAGAATACTGGCAGGGAGATGAAAAGTACTGGGGCAGGCAGTCGCCTATACTTTTCCTTTCGTGGGAAGGCTTGAGAATCGGAATTTACCTATGAGGGCAAAAGATATCATATCTGCATCAAGATCGGCTTTGAGAGACATGGGTCAGGTTATAGAGAAGGAGAAGAAAATAAATCTGGTTGAGATAAGAGATAATGAGGAAACGCTTAAGATGTATCCTTTTCTTTTGCACTCAGAACAGGCTACCGCCTGAGTGGCAACAAGATAAGGGTGCTTTGGGAGGTAGAGAATACAGGTGATAAAACTATGTATTTTAACATAGGTCACATCCGGGCTATATGTCCTATTGATGGTGAAGTCAGATAAGGTGGGATATTCTTTAGATACAATTCTGAGGAATCCTAAAGTATTTTGGTGCAGATTATGATACAGGACTTAGACTGTCTGAACTTCCATGAGCTAAGCTTGAAAATGGAAGAAGTACAATCACAAGGAGTATTTTGATGCTACTACCTACATTTTGAGACAACCAGATATCTGAGGTTTCACTCGTTAAACCAAATGGCAAAAAGATGGTCACTGTTAAGTTTGACATGCATACTTGCAATATGAGTCAAAGGAGAGGGCGGATGCCCCTGTATGCCTTGAGCCACTCATGATGGACGTTGTGACAGGATGGAATTTGAAGAGACTTGGCTGACAGAGAGTGTAACATTGTACTTGAGGCGAGATGAAGTTTAACAATGTATATAGCATTGAATTTTGCTGGTTAATCATATATAGTTGTAAAGAAAAGATTATAATTCCAAGAACTCTCGAGTAAAAATAGAGTTAGAGGTGTCATGAAACTTTGATACTTTAATACTTGTAAATAATCAGAAAGGTTTTTTAATGAGAGAGAAGTCCGCTGAAGTTTTTATTTATACCAAAGTTTATGTTGATTCCACTTTTCATATCGATTACGTGGAATTCAATTGCATATTTTAGTTCAAGATTACTCTACGAACTGGCATCATATAAATGCTGAGATTTCCCTTGATTCTATTGACCTCTTGTACCTTGGACGGTTTCTATATATTTAAGCTGTTATATATATTGGCTGGCTAATTATATCTTGGGTGTAAGACAGCAGGGAAGAGGCTTTTTAGGTTTATCAGCGCAGATGAGAAAACGATTTGCCTAGCTTCCTCATCATCCTGACTACCAATAAAGGCTGGAGATAAGATGAAGGTTCTGGAATAGTTATGGTTTGGCTGTATATATATAGATGCATTGACAATCTTTTCTCATCATTCACTGCCTCACAAGCTGGTTTTGCTATATTGCATTAAGAGAATAAAGAATACCTAAAGTCTTATGTGCTGTTTTCACTGATGCGATATGATATAAACGTGTATTTCAGCTCTAGCAACACGTTAAGTTGATCAGATTGGTGGAGTAGGTATTGCAGAGGAAAGCTATTTTGTAGTAAAATATGGTTTTACCGGACTTTATAAGACTCATTACCAAAATCAATCGAAAACTCAAGTTGGACTAACTGATTTTAGGAGAGAGTTATGTCGAAGAATAAAAATAGAATAATCGAGTGGCTATTGGAATAGTGGTAATAATAGCTCAGATATTTATTATTTGCGGAAGGCAAAGATTGATTCAGTTGAGTCATTGCAGAGGTATGTGCTTACCTTCAGATATTTGCACCTTTTAGTATTGTAACACTCGCAAGCTTACAGGTTGTTGTGCCAGTGCTTCCGGGATTCTTGGGCTGTGCTGTAGGAGCGATTATGTTTTGGACCTATGGGCGGATTCAGTGCACTACATTGAATCTCTGCTGCTCTATAATCGCTTATTTCTTGGCGAGGAAATACGGTATGGACGTTGTTCTCTTATGTTTCCCAAGAAAGAATATGATAAATGGAGTACGAGAATTAAAAACAAAGGTCATATGATATATTTTTGTTTGTGCAACATTCTGCCGCTTATTTCGGATGATTTCTTTGCTACTTCTCAGGACTTGTAAAGATGGATAAAAGAAATTTATTTGGATTATATTATTAGGAAAACCTTGGTGCATCTTGGCTTACAGCTATACGACTGGTCTTATTTAAGGGGATACTATGAAAAAGGATTGTTAGGATATTATAATTACACAGCGCACCTATGTGCAGCTATTGCTCTTTATGGGAATCCTAGCAGGTATTAAACAGAAAATCTGCGGCAGTGGTCTGCCTGTTTGTGTCAGGTGTCTGCGATATGTTTGACGGAAAGGTTGCCGCTACAAAGGTTAGGGACCACAACGAAAAGTGCTTTGGTATCCAGATTGATTCCCTAAAGTGACTTAGTAAGCTTTTGGAATATTTCGGCATTATTTGTATATGTGTTCTTAGATAATGAGATTGCGCTAGGGCTTTTATAGCTTCTTTTACGTTCTGCAGCCCTCGTCCGTCTTGCATACTTTAACGTCCTTGAAGAAGAGAGACAGAGGCAGAGTACGGGGGCTTAGAACTGTGTATTTAGGACTTCTGTAACGACAATTGCCTTCTTCTTCCTGCGGTTCATATGCGTATGAAAGAGGAATATTTAAGAACAAACTCGCTTACCTTGTTATGTTAATCTTTGTGATGGTTGAGTTCGTTTCGCCTTTTGAAATAGAGCCTCAACGCACTGGCAAAGTTTGTATGATAATACTAGGTGCTTTAGAAGTAATAGGTGTATTATTTTTGATGGGATGGGATGCGGCATGAGAGAAGATTATTCAGTAAGATTTTTATATAGTACAGCAGCGGGAGAGCGTTGTAAACTGCTTACAAAGCCTGTGGTTTTCTGATATAGGAGGTAAGTTCTTAGACTCACCTCTTTCAAAGGCTGTTGATACGGGGTTTGCAAGAAGAATAATATCTCACTGAGGAATAGAGAATGCACTTCATGCCCTTTAATGATTTTTAAAGAAAGAGAGAGGTTAAATTTGATAAAAACCGGAATCATTTATATTAACCCTTGTGATGGATATCTTTCTGTGGTAGAATTAAGAGAAGATTCTGATCGTTTAAATTAAAAACTCAAGATATAATTTGGTGAGGCACTCAAAAAGACAGTGTGTAGCGCAAAAAGTTTGCAGAGCGGTTATGCCCTATATTTACAGGCTTACGCCTCAGCATTATCACAGATATATTTTTCAGATGACGGTGTAGTTGTAAGAACGAAACGAATAGAGGGAATACTCCACTGCGTAAGACCCGTTGCTTTTGTCCGTATACCTGTATTTTCTGAAAATACAAGAAGGTATACTGTGATTAATACTGATAATTTTGGGCAAGATTATTCAGATGGAAATAGGAGCACTTATGGTTGGAAAGATATCAAATCATAAGTTAAAAGGGTAGGATTGCTAAAGGTCTTGAAAAAGGGCTGCTTTTGAATTTGGAGGATCTACTATAGTTGTACTTGTTAAGAAGATGAGATAGAATTTAATCCTGATATTTTAAAATAAGTTAAAGAAACACGCAGAAATACAGTGTCTCTTGGAGAAACTGTTGCAGTGAAGATGAATGGAGGAAAAGTTGAATAGATTTGTTAAAAAGCGGGAAGTATTATGCTCGCGTCAACACTTGTCTAGTATGCCTTTTAATTTTATACATTAAGAGCGGAGCTGCTGTTTCTGAGGCTAGGGCGCAGAGATTAAGACCGAATTAAAGGATCTAATGAACAAGGTTAATCAGAATTGTATGAAGATGTGGATACTAATAGATTTTAGCTGAGGTATTTGAAGGGCGGATGACAAGACTGTGCCTTGATACCATATCCAAGCTTTTTGTAAGCAAGCTAAATGATCCTATTCTGTATATATACTGTCAGGAGCTTGAGGAGCTTTAACAGTGCTCATGAAGGGGTGAATACTACGGAATTGGTATCGAGGTTGCCAAAGATGTAAAGCACCGGCGGGATTAAGATAACCAATGTATTGATGGAAGCCCTGCAAAGAAAGCCAAAGCTCAAAAGGGTGATATTATACTTAAAGCAGGTAAAAATGACCTAACCAGGCTTGAGAGTTCTTAAGGCTACCTCTTATTTTAAGGGTAAAAAGGAAGTAAGGTTACTCTTACTGCACCATGAGCAAGACTACAAAAGATGGTTGTAGAAAGAAATGAGGCAATTATACCTACCGTTTCTTCTAAGACCCTACACTAACGGAAAGGGTAGGGTATATCAAAGTAAATGCTTTTTCTTGACAATACAGGTAAAAGAATTTGTAAACGCTGAACAAACTGGCGAAAAGAATATCGAAGGACTTGTGATTGATCTTAGAAACAACGGTGGCGGATATGTAGGCACAGCCTATGATATGCTTGATCGTATACTTCCTGATAATACTGATATCTTTTTGTATACAAGAGCGGTAGAAGGAGATAGCAAGACAGGTGAACTCTCAACCGGTGATGACAAGGTATTTAATCTCCCTATCGTTATTCTTATGAACAATGAGTCTGCAAGTGCTTCAGAGCTTTTTTACCGGAGCCCTAAAGGATAACGGATATGCAGAAACTGTAGGAGAAACAAGCTACGGAAAAGGGTGGCTCAGAGTATTGAAGTACTTGGTAAGGATGGCAGCACTGTAATAGGGAGTCTTAAGCTGACAACAATAAAAGTACCTACCCAAATGGTGAAAGTATCAATAAAGTAGGTATAACTCCTGACTACAAGATAAAAGGATGATAAGAAGACTGCTAAGGATGAGCAGCATTGATTATGCTGTAAAAAGATTAAGAAAATGATAGATTAACAATATGCTGATATGGAAAATATTACTTGCAAGCATTAAAAATAAGCTATTGAGGTAAATGAATGGATTCAGTTGTTGTATCGTTTATAAGTATGTTTGGCTTGTGCCGTTGTACTTACATCTGTCTTATCAGAACGATAAAGAAAAACAGGCTGTAGCTTCTAAAGCAAGGCTGATTGATGTGTAAATATAATTTCAGTCATTCAGGTCGCACTTTGTTTGCTGAAGATGTACAAACTGCTTTGGTGCTTCATACTTTTTATCTAGTCTGCATATGTGGAATCAGGTATGTAGCACTTAGATAGCAGTTGAAGTCAAAATATGAGTTACAAATATTAAAATATTCTATTTTGTAGACGCAATTATTGCTGGATGTGTTACTTGTAATAAGTAATATATTCACACAATCACTTTTTACAACTCAAAAAGGTAATGATTGGGAATTGGTACTACTTTACTACAGTTGTACAGCCACTGCAACATTACACCAATATAGTATCTTGTGCGTTTGATGCTCATTGCATTTATTATAATTTATAAACTTGTGGGCTTAGTCCACTTATTATGGAAAAATACGTATTCTTCTTGCATCCTTCACTATTGCAGTAGATGGTCAACTTGTTATATAAGTTTTTCTTAATTATGCGGTGGATATATCGGTGCTCAGTTACACAGTCAGTGTAGTGATGGTACATCTGGTTTTGTTAGAGAACAAACAGAAAGCGTAATAGATAAAATGCTCTCCCAGCATTGTTTTGAAAAACAGATGATATTATCGTGTTTCTTGATATTGAAGGTGAATGCGTCTTTGTAAATGACGTAGCAAAAGAGCTTTTTGGCGTCAAGGATGATTATTCATTGGTTATTAAACAAATTAGTAAGATGTTTAAGCTAGAGAACTTTGACGATGAAAGACTTGAGTATTCTACCCTGTGTACAATGAGTGACAAAGGCGAACAGAAGCATTATGACATTGTATATAAGAAGCTGTATAGGAATGGAAAACCGAAGCGCCTATTACAAAATAAAGGATAGAACCATAGATGTTGATATATTCAACAAAGATAAGTACAAGGCTACTCATGACAAGTTAACCGGACTTTATAACAGTGATTACTTTTTGCGACAAGGTTGAAGAGTATTAAAGGAGAATCGGGATAAGGATTACTATATTTTTATGCTCTGATGTTCAGGATTTTAAGCTGATCAATGATTCCTTCGGTAAAGTTGTCGGCGACAAGGTGCTAACTCAATAGCGTGGAAGCTAAGAGATAACTAAGAATACTTTTGTATTGCAGGCTTTCGAGAGATAAGTTTTGTATTCTTAGAGAAAGATAAGTTTGATGAAGAACTATACAGAGTATAGCAAAGAAGTATCGATGATTGATGGCTGACTATCCTATCAATATGCAGATGAAGCGTGTACTACATTGAGGATAGAAAATTATCCCCGTCTATGATGATTGACAGGGCTGGAATGGCTATCTCCAAGAACAAGGAAGATTATCAGAATAAAGATATTCTACTATGATGACAAGATAGAGGCTAAAATACTGGGAGCAGGAGCTTTCAGGTGAGACTTGACAATGCTATGAAGATAATCAGTTAAAGGTGTATCTGCAGGCACAGTGTGATGGCGATGGCAGGTTATAGGAGCTGAGGCTCTTATCAGGTGGATTCACCCTACCGAAGGCTTGATGCGCCCATATAGATTCACTACCCTATGTTTGAGAAAAACGGTCTTATAAGCAAGGTGGATCTGTTTGTATGGAAAGAAGTCCAAAAACTGCTAAAGAAATGGCAGAATGAAGAAATGGTGATTATTATATATCAGTGAATATTTCTCCTGCAGACTTCTATTTCCTTGATATATACAAAAGAGCTTGTAAGGATAGTTGAAAAATATGAGATTAACCCTGCAAGACTAAAGCTTGAAATCACAGAAACCTTGATTATGAAGGATGTTGAGAGCAGGCTAATGATAGTAAAAAGCTTTAGGGACTTTGGATTTACAGTTGAGATGGATGACTTTGGAAGCGGATATTCTTCGCTTAATATGCTTAAGGATATATCTGTAGATGTGCTAAAAGCTTGATATGGGATTCTTGTATAAAACAAAGGATGAAGAAAAGAGCAGAAAGATTATAGAATGATAGTTCAGCTCTCAAAGGCTCTCGATATGCCTGTAATCTGCGAAGGAGTGGAAACAAAATCGCAGTTTGAATTCTTAAAAATATCAAATATGATTATTTCAGTGATATCTGTTTGCAAAAGCCTGTATCGATTGAAGATTTTGAGAATAAAAATCTATAACAAGTATATCACACTCTGTTGCTAACCGAATGGTGTGATATACTGTTTTTAGCTGTTAACTTTTGCCGAGACTTCTGAAAAGCTGATTCAAAAGGAGTCATTTTTCAGTAGTTTCGGGATTTACAAAGCCAGTATAAAAAGGAGATAGTAAAATTATGTTTAAGAGTTTTAGTATGGAACTTGCAGGACGTACCCTTACAGTAGATATAGACAGGGTTGCCAAAGCAGAGCTAACGGTAGACTTATGCACTATAGCGATACAGTTGTTCTTTCTACCTGTACAGCTTCAGAGAAGCCAAGAGAAGGCATTGATTTCTTCCCGCTCTCAGTGGAGTATGAAGAGAAACAGTATGCTGTGGGTAAGATATCCGGGAGGCTTCAATAAGAGAGGGTAAGGCATCTGAAAATGCGGTTCTTACTTCAAGAGTAATTGACCGTCCTATGCGTCCTCTTTTCCCAAAGGATTACAGAAATGATGTTACACTCAATAACCTCGTTCTTAGTGTAGATCCGACCTGTTCTCCTGAACTTACTGCTATGCTTGGTTCAGCTATAGCAACAGCCATATCTGATGTGCCTTTGATGGACCTTGCGCAACCACACAGGTCAGGTCTTATTGACGGAGAATTTGTAATCAATCCAAGCAATGCCGAGATGGCAGTCTCAGTCCTTAGCTCACAGTTGCTTCTACCAAGAGAGAGGTTATTATGATAGAGGCAGGTGCTGACGAGTGCATCTGAGGCAAAGATGATTGAGGCTATATATAGGCTCATGAAATCAACCAGAAATAATTGCATTTATAGAGCAGATAACCTGCAGATGTGGCAAGCCTAAGTCAGAGTACGAGATATGCGTACCGGAGGAGTTCTATACTGCAATCAAGGAAGTGGTTACTCCAGAGAGATGGAAAAGAGCTGTATTTGCTGACGAAAAGCAGGTAAGAGAGAGAACATCTCTGCTATCATGGATAAGCTTAGCGGCATTTTGCTGGAAAATGAAGAATGGCTTCCTTTCCTTTCTGACGCCGTATATCAGTATCAGAAGAAGACTGTTAGAAAGATGATATTAAAAGACCATAAGCGTCCGGACGGCCGTGAGATGTCTCAGATAAGAAAGCTGCAGCTGAAGTTGACCTATACCACGTGTTCATAGGCTCAGCTATGTTCACAAGAGGCCAGACTCAGATTTGTAATATTACCACTCTTGCACCTCTTTCAGAGTTCAGAAGGTGGACGGACTTAATGCAGAAGAGACCTACAAGAGATATATTCATCACTATAACTTCCCATCCTACTCAGTAGGAGAGACCAAGCCATCAAGAGGACCGGGAAGAAGAGAGATAGGACATGGTGCTTTGGCCGAGAGAGCCCTCATACCGGTACTTCCTAGCGAGGAGGAATTCCCATACGCTATCCGTACTGTATCTGAGACCTTCGAGTCAAACGGATCAACATCTATGGTTCCACCTGCGCATCCTGTATGTCGCTTATGCGCGTGGGTGTGCCTATTAAGAGGATGGTAGCAGGTATTTCCTGTGGTTTGGTTACCGGTGAGACAGATGGGGACCATGTACTCCTTACAGACATTCAGGGACTTGAAGACTTCTTTGGAGACATGGACTTTAAGGTAACAGGTACTACAGAGGGTATCACAGCTATTCAGATGGATATCAAGATTCACGGCCTTACAAGGGAGATAGTAGAGGGTGCGATTGCAAGAACAAGAGAAGCAAGAATGTTCATTATGGATACTTGTATGAGACCTGCTATTGCAGAGCCTAGACCAAGTGTGAATGAATATGCACCTAAGATTGAGCAGATTAAGATTGATCCTGAGAAGATTGGTGAGGTTGTTGGACAGAAGGGTAAGACCATCAATGCCATCATAGACAAGACAGGAGTTAAGATAGACATAACCGATGAAGGAAATGTAAGCATTTGCGGTACGGACATTGATAAGATAAATGAAGCTAAAGAAATCATTAGAATGATAGTTACTGAGTTTGAAGAAGGTAAGGTTTATACCGGTAAGGTTGTTTCTATCAAAGAGTTCGGTGCCTTTGTTGAATTTGCCCCTGGCAAGGAGGGAATGGTACACATATCTAAGGTGTCAAAAGAGAGAATAAACAACGTTGAAGATGTACTTACACTTGGAGACATAGTAAAAGACTATCTGTCTTGGAAAAAGATAAGATGGGAAGAATATCATTTAGTATTAAGGATGTACCTGCAGGAGTGTAAATCATAACACTGAATGGGGGTTGGAGGAAAATATGGAGTCAAAGAATATATCTCCTGTGGTCATAAAGAGACTGCCTAGATATTACAGATATCTGGGGGATTTACTGAAATCAGGGATAGACAGGATTTCTTCTAAAGAGTTGAGCGAGAGAATGCAGGTTACAGCATCCCAGATCAGACAGGACTTGAATAATTTTGGGGGCTTCGGTCAGCAGGGTTATGGTTACAATGTGAGTATCTATACAATGAGATTGCCAAAATCTTGGGGCTTGATAAGGACTACAACCTTTATTATAGTAGGAGCAGGTAATCTGGGAACCGCAATCACGAGGTATACTGATTTTTGCAAAAAGAGGATTTTTATGTAAAGCAGGTCTTTGATATTAAGCCCGAATTAATCGGAAAGAAAATCGGAGACATAGAAATACTTGGAATGGACAGCCTGCCTGATTATATCGAAAATAATCAGGTAGACATAGTCACGATTACAGTCCCAAAGGAAATGGCAACTGAAACTGCGACAGAAACTTGTAAAGTGCGGTATCAAGGCTATATGGAACTTTGCACCTGTGGATCTTAGATTACCAAAAGGATGTTATAGTTGAAACAATTCACCTTTCGGACACTTTTGATGAGACTCTCATATTCACTAAAAGAATAAGGGAGTCTAAGTAAAGGAAGATTAAGCTTGATTATAGGAATTGGTAATGATTTAATCGAAAAATCAAGAGTCAAAAAGCATGCGAAAAGGATGCTTTTTGTCGTATGTTTTTACTGAGCATGAAGAGAGCTGATTCTAAAAAACCAGACAGGGCGACAGGAAACTGGGCGGTGAAAGAAGCAGTGGCAAAGGCTACGGGAACAGGCTTTTTAGGGATTTAAGATAAGAGAGATAGAAGTCTAAGGGATGAGCTTGGGAAACCCTATGTGAACTTATATGGTAGTGCAAAATTAAAAACAAGAGGAACTTGGTATTAAAACATTCTTTGTTTCGATTTCGGATACCAAAGAATATGTGAGTGCTGCAGCAGTGGCGGAGGGCTGATTATGATAAGACTTGTAGACAGCGAAGGAGCACTAGATGAAGATGCAAGAAAACTTGGTATGCCCGGGATGGTGCTTGGTGGAGAAGCAGCTCTGTCTGTGGCGGAGTTTATAAGGGATAAGCTTTCTAAGAGATGACGAGGATAAAAAGATTATAGCAGTTTGGTACCCGGCAACAATGGCGGAGATGGCATTGCCTGATGCAAGAATACTCCATGAATGGGGGTATAATTCAGAGGTATAATGGTTGGGAAAAGAAAAAGTTTACCAATCAGACAAAAGTCGCAGATAAGGCTTGCAAAAATAGCGGAGTAGTAGTTAAAATAGCCAATCCAGCCAAGCTAATTACAGAAAAAGTGAATTTAACCGGCTATAGTCATAGATGCGGTATTTGGAGTGGGATTTAAGGGTAAGCTTTGAAGGAGACTAGCTAAGTTTACCGAGTATATCAATATGTTTGATTCAGTGAAGGTAGCGGTGGACATCCTTCGGGAGTGAATGGCAACGAATGGAAAAGGTTGAAGGGTAGCTGTTAAATGTGATTACACAATTACTTTTTGGCGTAAATAAGCTGGGGATAGCGCATATCCGGTAAAAGACTATGCAGGATGAGATTGTTGTGGCTGACATAGGTTTTTCTAAAAAGCCCCTGGAGATGGTTTCTCCAGATACATTTACCTTTGATGAGTCTCAAATAAGCTACTATATGCCGGAAAGAAAAGAGTACAGCAATAAGGGAGACTTCGGTAAGATACTGATAATAGCGGGTTCAGAGGAAATGTGGAGCATCCTTCCTCTCAGCTCTTGCAGCATACAGAACAGGTGGAGGGCTTGTTAGACTCTTTGTGCCTGAAGCAAACAGACAGTCTCTGCAAAATCTGCTTCCGGAAGCTATACTTACTACATATGAAGATAGCACTGATCAAGGCGATAAGTAAGGTAACTGCTGATAAATTGGAGAAGGCTGTGAAGGAATGGGCGTGCATGATAGTAATAGGTCCGGGTCTTGGCTTAACCAAAAGGAGCAAGTCTCTGGTTGATAAGACCTTAGAGATATCAGAAGTGAGGACTGTTATAGATGCAGATGGGCTCACACTCTTTCGAGAGATAGTCGAAGAAAGGGAGAAAAGGAATTTTAATCCTGTTAAAGATATGAAAAAGAACTATATTCTGACTCCTCATATCAAAGAATTGGCTGACTTATTATATTTGCCTAAAGAAGAAGTGAAGGAGAATATAGTTCAGATTGCAAAAGAGCTAAAAATGCTGTAACGGAGAAATAGTTATAAAAGAGGCAAGAACACTGGTTACAGGCGGTGGCAAGTGCTATATAAATAACAGCTGCAACTCTGGCTTGGCAAAGGCTGGCTCGGGTGATGTGCTTACGGAATACTTGCACTCTTATCGCTACTGAAAAACAAAGACCTTTTATGGTGACTCCTCTTGGAGTTTACATTCATGGACTTGCAGGAGATATGCTGAAGGAGAAAAAAGGGAAATACGGAATCATCGCCAGAGAACTGGCTGACGAGGTAGCTGAAGTGATGAAGAGGTATTCGGATTGAAAAATAACTATACTTTTGTGCAGGTAAGATAAAGAAAAAGTACTTTGAAGCGGGCATTGCAGAGTATACCAAGAGGTTGTCAAGATATACAGTTATTGAAATAAAACAGGTGCAGGATGAAAAACTCCTGACAACGCATCAGAGGCTGAAGAAGAGAAGATAAAACAGGCTGAAGGGGCGAGAATGCTTGACTTTCTTAAGAAGGCAAAGGGAAGTGACTGCTATGTGTTTGCTCTTGTGATTAAAGGGGAGGAGATAGACTCTGTAGAACTCTCAGAGAAGATATCGGAGCTTACCGTATCAGGAAAGAGCCATCTTGTATTTATCATAGGTGGGTCTTTCAGGGCTTTCAGATGAAGTGATTGCGGAATCCGATTATAAGCAGCTTTTCAAAGCTACCTTCCACACCAGCTTATGAGGCTGATTCTCCTCGAACAGATATAGGGCATTTAGGATAAAATGGGTGAACCTTATCACAAATAAGAAATTAATGTTGTTAAATCATTACTTATATGTTATATTAAGACCGACATCATAATGGTTTTCAAAATAAAACATTTTTAAGGAGGAGAAATTCTAAATGAAGAAATTTCTTGAAGAATTTAAGGCATTTGCGCTTAAAAGGCAATGTGATGGACCTTGCAGTCGGTGTAATTATAGGTGGAGCGTTTCAGGCTATAGTTACCTCTTTGGTTGGCGATATTATTACACCAATTATCGGTATATTTGCAAGTACTGATTTTTCTAACCTTATAGCTACCATAAATGGTTCTGAAGTAAAGTACGGAGCATTTATTACAGCTATAATCAACTTTTATTATAATGGCATTTATCATCTTCTGTATCGTTAAGGCGCTTAATAAAGCTTGCTGAGCGTAAAAAGAAGGAAGAGGCAAATGAGCCTACAGAAAAGACCTGTCCATTCTGCCAGAGTACTATCAGCATCAAGGCTACACGCTGTCCACACTGTACTTCTGCGCTTGAAGTGGATATGAATATGTAATTTTGCTGTTTAGTATTTGAATGGGACTCATTTGTTAAAAAGTGAGATTTATTCCCAAAAATTTACCACATTTTTACATTATCTATCTAGTTTTTTTATGCTAATTATGTTATCATCTTAGTGTTTAATAATACTTTACAATGCGGAAAGCTATGGAAAGGAAGAAGAAAATGGATTATTTAGGAAATTTAGAAATCGAGAAGGTTATCGGTAGAAGTTATTGACTCTAGAGGTAATCCAACTGTTGAGGCTGAAGTTATTTTTGGCTTGCGGAATAGCAGGTAGAGGAACTGCTCCAAGTGGTGCTTCTACAGGTGAATTTGAGGCTCTTGAGCTTCGTGACGGTGACAAGTCTCGTTATGGTGGTGAGGGTGTTCTTAAGGCAGTTGAGAAACATTAATACAGATTATAAATGATGTACTTCAGGGTGTTAGCGCATTTTGATATCTATGCAGTTGATGCGGCTATGCTTAAGGCTGATGGAACAAAGGATAAGTCAAAAGCTTGGTGCCAATGCTATACTTGCTGTATCTATTGCGAGCAGCAAGAGCAGCAGCTAATGCTCTTGATATCCCTCTTTACAGATTCTTAGGCGGTGCTAACGGCAACAGGCTTCCACTTCCTATGATGAACATCTTAAATGGTGGTGCACACGCTACAAACTCTGTAGATACACAGGAATTCATGATTATGCCAGCAGGTGCTGCTAGCTTTAGAGAAGGTCTTAGAATGTGTGCAGAGGTATTCCACGCACTTCAGGCACTTCTTAAGAAGGAAGGCCACACTACAGCAGTAGGTGATGAGGGTGGTTTCGCTCCTAACCTTAAGGATGATGAGGATGTTATCGAGCATATCATCAAGGCTATAGAGAATGCAGGCTACAAGGCAGGTACAGACTTCGTTATAGCTATGGATGCAGCTTCTTCTGAGTGGAAAGACAAGGAGAAGGGAATTGGACACTACTTACAGCCAAAGTCAGGCAAGAAGTTTACTTCTGATGAGCTCATTGCTCACTGGGAGAGCCTCATTGATAAGTATCCTATCTACTCAATCGAGGATGGTCTTGATGAGGAGGATTGGGAAGGCTGGAAGAAGATGACTGAGAAGCTTGGACACAAGGTTCAGCTTGTTGGTGATGACCTTTTCGTTACCAATACAGAGCGTCTTGAGAAGGGTATCAAGCTTGGCGCAGCTAACTCAATACTTATCAAGCTTAACCAGATTGGTTCTGTATCTGAGACACTTGAGGCAATTAAGATGGCTCATAAGGCAGGATATACAGCAATTTCTTCACACCGTTCAGGTGAGACTGAGGATACAACAATTGCTGACCTTGCAGTAGCTCTTAATACCTGCCAGATTAAGACAGGTGCTCCTTCAAGAAGTGAGCGTGTAGCTAAGTATAATCAGCTTCTTAGAATTGAAGAGGAGCTTGGTGCAGCTGCATACTGGCCAGGTTTTAATGCATTTAATCGTAAATAATTATTATAAACAGGGGATATAATTATATAATGGGGGCTTTTCCGGGGTAGCTTTATTAGTGTTTACCGTACGGAGGCCTGAGTAATTAATTATACATTACTGTATCAGACTGCCGTACCGGTATATTCGGTACGGTGGTTTTGTGTTCTGTCTAATGAATTTTAATTAAAGGGGGATGCTTTTATGCGTTTTATAATTCAGGTTGTAACAAATTCTGATGTAAAAATTGATGGAGAGGTCAGAGGGCTATTGACAGGGGCTACATGGTGCTTATAGGCGTAGGTAAGGATGATACAAAAGAAATAGCTGACAAGATGATTAAGAAGATGCTGGGCCTTAGAATAATGGCTGATGAGAATGGTAAGACCAATCTTAGCTTAAAAGATGTAAACGGTGAGCTCTTACTTATATCTCAGTTTACCTTATATGCTGATTTAAGCCGCGGCAACAGACCGGGATTCACTACTTGCGGATCTCCGGATATGGCAAAAGAGCTGTATCATTATATAATAGATGAATGTAAAAAACAGGTTCCTAAGGTTGAACAGGGTGAATTTGGTGCAGATATGAAGGTTAGTTTAACTAACGATGGACCATTTACCATAATTTTAGACAGTGCAGAACTCAAATAAAGCTGTTTTTTACAGATTATCTTAATGATTGTAAGATGATTACAGCATAAGATGGTATATGTGTGCAATCGGAGGATTATATGGCAGAAGCGAATAACAATCTCTCATTTGAAAGATTCCATATTCGACCAATAGATGAAATTAATGGCTTCAAGGTAAGGCCGGGTCTCTACGAACAAAATGGAGCGACAGCCATTCCCAGTGGTGTTAACTTCACTGTTCCAACCAATGGAGGGACAAGCGTAGAACTACTTCTTTTTAAGAGCAGGGAAGACGAACCTTATGCGGTTATACCTTTTCCGGAAACCTATAGAATAGGCAACGTTTATTCTATGATAGTATTTGATTTGAATATTGAAGATTTTGAATATGCTTATAGAGTTGATGGTCCTTATGACAAAGAAAAAGGACTTATCTTTGATAAGAATAATATTCTGTTGGATATGTATGCCAAATCAGTTACAGGGCAGAGTGAATGGGGTAAAAAGCGTAGCAGCAAGTCTTTTTACAAGGCAAGAGTTGTAGCGTAATGACTTTGACTGGGGAAGTGAACCTAATCCCAATATGGCTCTTGAAGACCTGGTCATCTATGAAATGCATGTCAGAGGCTTTACAAAGGACGCGTCCTCAGGTGTAAAATACCCGGGTACCTTTGCAGGCGTGATGGAGAAGATTCCATACCTTAAGGACCTTGGCATAAATGCGGTTGAACTGATGCCGGTATTTGAGTTTGATGAAATTAAGGATAACAGAATATACAACGGAGAGGTTCTGGTTGACTATTGGGGCTATAATCCGATTAGCTTCTTTGCGCCTAATACCAGTTATGCTGCAAGGGTCGAGGATAACAGCTCAGGGCTAGAGCTTAAAAAGTTAATCAAGAGACTTCATGACAATGGTATCGAGTGTTTTCTGGATGTGGTATTTAACCATACAGCTGAAGGAAACGAGATGGGACCTAGTATCTCCTTTAAGGGCTTTGACAATAACATTTATTATATGCTGACTCCAAGAGGTGAATATTATAACTTCAGTGGCTGTGGCAACACCCTCAACTGCAACCATCCTGTGGTAAGGTATATGATACTTGAATGTCTCAGATACTGGGTGACTGATTACCATGTAGACGGATTCAGATTTGACCTTGCAAGCATATTAGGTAGAAATGAAGACGGCTCGCCTATGTCCAATGCACCGCTCTTACAAAACCTTGCCTACGACCAGATATTGGCAGATGTGAAGCTCATTGCAGAAGCTTGGGATGCGGGCGGACTATATCAGGTAGGAACCTTTCCATCGTGGAACCGCTGGGCAGAGTGGAATGGAAAGTACCGTGACGACATGAGGGATTTCCTTAAGGGAGATATAGGGCTTATGTCAGTGGCTGCTAAGAGAATATTTGGCTCAAAGGACATATACAATCCGGAACACAGGGGGGATAATGCATCTGTAAACTTCCTTAATTGTCACGATGGATTTACACTCTGGGATATGTATTGCTACAGCCATAAGCACAATGAAGCAAATGGTTGGAATAACACCGATGGAACTGATGATAACAGAAGCTGGAATTGTGGCTGGGAAGGTGAGACTGATAACGAGAATATCAATAAGCTCCGCCGCAGGCTCTGTAAGAACGCCATGACAACCTTGCTTTTAAGCAGAGGAGCTCCTATGTTCCTTGCCGGTGATGAATTCCTCAATACACAGTTTGGCAACAATAACACGTATTGTCAGGACAGCCCTATATCTTGGCTTGAGGATCAGTTAGAAAAAAACAGGGAGCATTTTAGGTTCACAAGATATTTGATTAAGTTTAGAAATGAGCATCCTGTAATCAGAAAACACATGGGTGGCTGTTCACTTGGCTTTCCTGACTCTTGGGCACTAGGGACCTGATCATACCAACGTGCTTAGGGTAATATTTGCAGGAAGAAATGCTGATAATACGGCTGATGACATAGTTTGTGTTGCAATAAATGTACACTGGGAGAGACAGGACTGTTATCTTCCGGAGCTGCCACATTATCTATGCTGGCAGATTGAAACTGATTCTTCGCTTGAAATATATAAAGCAGGCTTCCCTGATACCAGGGATAAAAAGGTAAGAACCAATGGCAATATGATAAATATGGAAGCCCGAAGTACTATGGTTTTTACTGTTGTTAGGATATAAAACCAAATTTATGAAACTTGAGGACTTTCTGTAGAAATGATGATATATTATCAGGACTGCAGAAAGTTTTTGCAGTTAAGGAGCTATATAAAGAATGTATATGTTATTAATTACTATTGTAGAGGTGCCAATATGAGGGAAATGGAATTTAAGGTTGAAAGAAACGGACTCTTAAAAAGAAGGGGATATCGTAAACGTGATTGAAACAGAGCTAGAGAGCTTCGCTATTATACTATAGAAACATGCTTATGGTATGAGTGGGGAACATACCTATTACTGAACCACTTAAAAACTTAACCGGAAAAGTAATTAAAAATGGAAGAAAAAACCAAGGGGATACTATGCTGTGATTGAATTTGAGGAGTGAACTGCTAAAAACCGCATATTTGAAAAGTTAGAAAACTACTGGGATACAACAGAAGAGATAAAAATAGATAATGAGCGGACATTTAAAATAAGATATAAAGAAGATTTTTCATATGGAAAAATAAATAATAGGGAAAGTGAGGATATAATGGAAGTTTGGAAAGAATATCATAAGGGAGAGATTCCAAAGGGAAAATATAAAGCGAAAAGTTCGTTTTTGGAGAAGCAGGACTAGTGGTAGAATTAGAAAAGTAGAGATAACCGGATTGTACTTGATTTTGGAATCGTGAGTGCCATAAGAACATTTGACAGGAATATTTTGTGATGCTGATATATGACAATGTTGAGGAACTGAGGAAGGACAAATTTTTCGAATGTTATATATGAAGTGGAGAATGGAAATTATCTGAATGAAATGAAGTGGATTGCAAGTGGCTATTTAGATTATCCAAGATATGAAAAGCAATATACTATAATTACAGATAATTGTTGTATTGATATTGCTTATGAGTGAGAACTTAAGATTGAAGTATTATAAGTATGTATAGAGGTATTAGACTATGGAAAATTTGGAGAGAATATTGTAAAGGATTAATTTCTAAACATAATTATACGACAAAACTTTTCTTTTGGAGAAGAAAGTGGGTTAGTAGATGGAATTGAGAGGATGGGTTGACAAAATTTACTAAGGATAAAAAGATAACAATAGATTTTGGAGACATATATTCAATGCGAATATTTGATGAAGAATACTGCAACAAGATATATTTGGAGACATATCGATGTATAAAAAGAACAGTTTTCTAATGTTATCTATGAAGTAGAAGATGGAAACTATACAGGAGAAGTAAAAGAGAATAGCAGGGCAGAAAACTTGAAAGGGGCTGACTTTTATCAGTATACAATAGTCACGATTAATTATAATATTGAGATTGTGACTAAATCGGAACCAATAATTACAGTAATGAAGGGAATAGAAGATTTTCATTATATTTGATGTAAATAATAAGCAGAAAAGGTTGATTTAATATTTCAACACCTTGAAGAGCCGGTTTATATGTCAAAAAGCGACTCTATTATGAGGCAGTATAGAACTAACAAAGGGCGAATACTATTATAAAGTACTTAGGTGAGGATGGCCTGGAGCTTATAGATAAGACAAACAAAGACATCTTCATAGATGAAAGCGGTTGCTGGTCTGTACTTACCATAGATGAAGATGGAGTAGTAGAGAAAGAGATAGAAAGCTCTGCTACGCTTATCGAATACGGGATTTCCCATAAGATGATGGAAGTAGTGCCTGATAAGGCAGAATCAAAGGTATTTGATGTAAGTAAAGACAAAGAAGCAGTTTGCCTGCTTAGTTTTAATGAAATAAAAGGTCTTCATGTTGTGACTGTAGCATGGTATAATCCCAGTGGAGAGCTTTACAAGTTTGCGGAAAACGACTTTGGAAGCTATGAGGAAGCTGATGATGACAAAGTTATGGTCAGATTTTGGCTGAATTTGGCGGGAATAGATGAGGCAGACTTTGGGAATTGGACAGTGAGGGCTTTCTTAGACGGAGAAATGATAAAAGAGGATAACATAATTATCTTTGGGGATGGGATAAAAAATTGGAATATGAGGATTAAGGAGAGGCATTTTTTCCCTCAATACATCGAGAATTAACCTAACCACCTTTTGCACCTAGAATAAGGAAAAATAATGGAAGATAGTGTAATTATAAGTAGATTTGATAGCTTTGACGAAATGAAATGGAAATTAGGGGAAAAAACCTATTGTATTTTGTGAAGATGAACAAGATAGATATGCGATAGTCAATATAAAAATTCTTTTGAATTTGGAATGGCATATAACCTTTATGGCATAGAATTAATGTTTGGATTTGATGATAAAAATGATGTGTGCTATATCGTCTGCTGGGCAGAATTTGATATCAATTGATATCAAAAATAAAGAGATATTATTTAATCATAAAGCTGTTTACAGTAATTTTAGATTTATTCAACATTGAGAATACAGTTTATATTTTATGCGATTTAGAATTAATCTGTTACAGTGATAAAACAAGAAAAGTGGAGGACTGCATTTAGAGATGGGTTACAGATTATGAGCTTTTGGAAAATAGCAGATTATGGATAGATTGTGAGGGCAGAAAAATGATTATAAATTTAAAAAGATGGGACTGTAGAGTAGTATGAATTTATTATGAGCGAGGACAGCATGGAAAACTGGAAAGAATATCGAAAGGAAGAGATTCCAAGAGGAAGTATAAAAGCAAAAAGTTTATGTGGTGATTCAAGTTTTTAATAATAGAATTGAAAAGTGATGAGAACTAGAATAATTCTTGATTTTGGGATTTGTGAGACTTTTAAGAATATTTGAAGAGAAAGTTTGTCGATTTAGACTATGTAGGAGAATATCGAAGATTTGAAAAAGATAATTTTTTTCTAATGTCATATATGAGGTTGAAGGTGGTAAAATATTTGAAAGGAAAGTTATTTTGTATTCTGCAGGGGTTTTTGATGAGCCATATGCAAAAACAATATACTATAATTACAGAAGAATTGTATATTGATGTTATTCCTGTCTCGAATTTGAAATTTATAAAACATGAATTAGTTTAAGGGAGGTTAGCTAAATTATGGAAAAACTGGAAGATATATGGTGAAGGAATAGTACCCAAAAGGCATATATTCGGGAAATCTTTTTATAAAGAAGGAGTAAAAGCCTGTAATAGAGATAAAGTCTTGGAATAACGGCAAAATCTATGTTTTTATGTTAAATTTGAATTTAATCAAGTTTATTCTGTTAGGGTATTTGAAGAGGAGCAGACATTAAAATGAAATTTTTGAAGATATAATGAAGTTTCCACTGACCGCCGTATAAATGTAATATATGAAGTAGAAGATGGTGATTATGCGAGGGAAGTAAGGAAAATAGTTGGGAAGAAGCTAACAGGAGCAAGGATTTATCAGTATGTCATATTGACAGAAAACTATTTTTGAAGTTGTATCTGATTCAGAACCCTATGATTACTCTGATTGAAGAGAAAGCTGAGAAGGAGATTAGGATTAAAATATCAAGATGATTATAGGCAGGGGGAAAGTTGATGTAATATTCAAACACCTTGAAGAGCCGGTTTATATGTCAAAAAGTGGCTCTTTTATGAGGCAGATGTAGAACTAACAAAGGGCGAATACTATTATAGTACTTAGGTGAGGATGGTCTGGAGCTTATAGATAAGAAAAACAAAGATATCTTCATAGATGAAAGCGGCTACTGGTCGGTACTCACCATAGATGAAGACGGAGTAGTAGAGAAAGAGATAGAAAGCTCTGCTAAGCTTATCGAATACGGGATTTCCATAAGAAGATGGAAGTAGTGCCTGATAAGGCTGAATCAAAGGTATTTGATGTAAGTAAAGACAAGGAAGCAGTATGCCTGCTTAGTTTTAATGAAATAAAAGGTCTTCATGTTGTGACTGTAGCATGGTATAATCCCAGTGGAGAGCTTTACAAGTTTGCGGAAAATGACTTTGGAAGCTATGAGGAAGCAGATGATGACAAAGTTCTGGTCAGATTTTGGCTGAATTTGGCTGAAATAGATGAGGCAGACTTTGGGAACTGGACAGTGAGAGCTTTCTTAGACGGAGAAATGATAAAAGAGGATAACATTGTCATTTCTAAAAATGACACAGGGAAAATTGATGAACTGTGCTAGATGTAAGATAAGGAGGAATGTTTCATGAAAATGATTAATGCGATAGTCCACAGCGAGGATGGAGATTCAGTAGCTGAGGCTTTGATGGCTAGTGGCTACATAGTTACTAAGCTTGCTACTACAGGAGGCTTCCTTAGGAGAGGCAATACTACTCTTTTAATTGGTGTCGAAGCAGAAGAGGTACAGAAGGTAATTGATATTATCATAAAAGAGTCAGGTAAGAGAGAACAGATTGTGTACAACCTTCCATATTCTCAGACAAGCGGTGTACCCGTAACCAGCTACAATGCGGTGCCAACCACAGTAGATGTGGGTGGTGCTACAATATTTGTGATAGATGTAGAAAGATTTGAAAAGGTATAAGTCTGATATAACTATATGGCATAGCTACATTACTATCATTACTTGACATTGTGGATACCGATTGATATTATTGAAAACAAGTTTTAACAAAACATGTACAGCTAAGGAGATATATGAATAAAATTGTATTTTCGGTATTTGTAGATAACACATCCGGTGTTCTAAGCAGGGTGGCAGGACTTTTCAGCAGAAGAGGCTTTAATATTGACAGTCTTACCGTTAGTGAAACGGAGCGTCCTGTATATTCAAGAATGACAATAGTTTCTCACGGTGATGACCAGGTATTTGACCAGATTGTAAAGCAGCTTGCAAAGCTTGAGGACGTTAAGGAAGTAAAGGTGCTTCATCTGACAGCTCAGTAACCAGAGAGCTTATCTTAGTTAAGCTTAAAGGCTTCACAAGCAGAAAGACGAGGAATAATTGCCACGTCTGACATCTTCAGAGCCAAGATAGTAGATGTCTCAAAGTGAATCCCTCACTGTTGAGCTTACCGGTAATCAGACCAAGATAGAGGCATTTTTAAACCTTCTTGGTAAAGAGAAAATATTAGAGATGGTACGTACAGGTGTTACCGGTCTTGAAAGAGGCTCTAAAGCCCGTGGCGAAATGTGGGATGATTAGTTTTGTAGTCAAATTAAACTTAAGAATATACGGAGGAATTAGTTATGTCAAACGCAAGGATATTTTATGAGAAGGATTGTAATCTTTCATTATTAGAGGGAAAGACAATTGCAATAATCGGTTACGGCAGCCAGGGACACGCTCATGCACTTAACCTTAAGGAGTCGGGCTGCAACGTGGTAGTTGGTCTCTATGAGGGAAGCAAGTCCTGGTCTAAGGCTGAATCACAGGGACTTAAGGTGCTTAGCTGCTGAGGCTACAAAGGTCGCAGACATAATCTATGATTCTTATAAATGACGAACTTCAGGCAAAGCTTTACAAGGAGAGCATAGAGCCAAATCTTGTACCGGGCAACATGCTTATGTTTGCACACGGTTTCAATGTACACTATGGCCTTATTACAGCTCCTGAAGGAGTAGATGTAACTATGATAGCTCCAAAGGCTCCCGGACATACTGTTCGTTCTGAGTACTTAGAGGGAAAAGGAACCCCTTGTCTTGTTGCTGTACATCAGGATGCTACAGGTAAGGCTCTTGATATTGCGCTTGCTTATGGAGCAGGTATAGGCGGAGCCAGAGCAGGTATTCTTGAGACAACTTACAGAACTGAGACTGAGACAGATCTTTTTGGTGAGCAGGCAGTGCTTTGTGGTGAGTGTTTGCGCGCTTATGCAGGCTGGCTTTTGAGACTCTTGTTGAAGCAGGCTATGATTCAAGAAATGCTTATTTTGAATGCATTCACGAGATGAAGCTTATAGTTGACCTCATATATCAGTCAGGCTTTGCAGGAATGAGATATTCTATATCCAACACTGCTGAGTACGGTGATTATATAACTGGTCCTAAGATTATAACTGATGAGACCAAGAAGGCTATGAAGAAGATTCTTTCTGATATTCAGGATGGTACCTTTGCCAAGGAGTTTCTTCTTGATATGAGCGATGCCGGTGGTCAGGTACATTTTAAGGCTATGAGAAAGCTTCATGCTGAGCAGCAGCTAGAGCAGGTTGGTAAGGAGATTAGAAAGCTTTATAGCTGGAATAATGAAGGCGATAAGCTTATAAATAATTAAGATTAGGGTTTTAAGTATAGAGCATGGGCTAATGATGGTTCATGCTCTTTTGTTATTAAATAGTAAAGGATAGGATGGTGGGTATGGTTAGTCGTTGGTACATGAGGACTTTTAGGGGAGATTTTGAGGGGATATCTGAGAGGTTTGGGATAAGCAAGATAGCTGCCAGAGTTTTGGTGAATAGGGAAAGAAAGACGGATGCAGAGATAGAGGAGTACATAAGGGCTGAGGAGATGGAACTGGCTGATCCTTCGCTTATGTGTGATTTAGTGAAGGCTTGTGAGATTCTTAATGACAAGATAGGTACAGGAAAGAAGATAAGGGTAATTGGAGATTATGATGTGGATGGAGTTTGCTCTACTTTCATACTCTATGATTTTTTTAGGAGTATGGGGGCAGATATCAGCTATGTTATCCCTCACAGGGTGCAGGACGGCTATGGGATAAATATAGACATTGTTGACAAGGCCAAGAGTGATGGTATTGATACTATTATTACCTGTGATAATGGTATCGCAGCCTTTACTCAGGTAAGCCATGCTAAGGATATAGGGCTTACGGTTCTCATCACTGACCACCACGATATTCCGCTTAATAATGAACTTCCTCCTGCTGACACCGTTACCAATCCCAAAAGGGAGGATTGTGACTATCCTTTCAAGGGGCTTTGTGGAGCAGGTGTAGTCTATCAGCTTGTAAGATTTTATGCAGATAAGTATGGAGAAAAAGAGGATAAGAAAGAAGTAGAAAGAAAATACCTTGCCTTTGCAGCTCTTGCCACTGTCTGTGATGTGATGGAGCTAATAGGCGAAAACAGGACAATAGTTAAAAAGGGCTTAAAGGCAATATATAATACTGAAAATATTGGTCTTAGAGCCTTGTTAGAGGTTTCAGAGCTTGTTAATAAGGAGAGTATTACAGTTTATCATTGTGGCTTTATCTTAGGTCCTATGATAAATGCCTCAGGCAGGCTTGAGTCAGCAGTTAAGGCAATTAAGTTATTTCTTGAAACTGACAGTGACAAGGCTGTGGCTGAGGCAAAGAGCTTCAACAGCTAAACAATGAGAGAAAGGAGATAACTGAGGAGGCTCTTGTAAGGGCTGCTCAGATAGCTGAAAGCCCTGAATATATGAAAGGATAAGGTCCTTGTTATCCTGGTTCCTGACTGTCACGAGAGCATAGCGGGTATAGTGGCAGGGAGAATCAAGGAGAAGTTCTACAAGCCTACACTTATTTTTACCTATGCAGAGAGAGGCATAAAGGGCTCTGGTCGTTCTATAGAAGATTATAATATGTTTGAAGAAATATCAAAATGCTCTGACTGCTTTGTGAAATTTGGCGGACATCCTATGGCGGCAGGCTTTTCATTAAAGGGAGAGTCTACTGAGGAACAGATGAAATACCTTGAGAAATTAAGGAAGAATCTAAATGAGAATACAAACCTAACTGAGGAGGAACTAAAACCTAAGGTGTTCTTTGATATGGAACTGCCTCCGTATTATGTGTCTGAAAAGCTGATAGAAGAGCTTTCTTCATTTGAACCCTTTGGTACGGGCAATAGACCGCCAACCTTTGCTAAAAGAGACATCCTGGTGCAGTCCTTTAGCATAATAGGGAAGAATGAAAATGCAGTCAGGCTTGAATTTACAGATGGTACAGACGGAAGAGTGTATAAAGGAATTTGGTTTGGGGATGCGAAAAGGGATTTGAAAGTTATTTTTTAAGCAAAGGCGATAGGAAGCTTGATATAATATATTCTCCGCAGATAAATGAGTATAAAGGATTTAGGAATATACAGTTTAAGATAGAAGAATACAGATAAATATAAAGACGAATAAAGATAGATGAAAAAAGAGCCATACAGACAAGAAGGTTTTGACTGTATGGCTCTTAAAGGTTTGCTTTTTAGTAATGCTATGAACTGGAATGTATATGCGTTTTAACAGGTTATTTTATCACTGCTGTAGTGCTTTTGCAGTTGTATGACCATATTTGTCGGTAACGCTGTATGTTACGGTATAATTACCAGGTGTTTCAATATCAATATCATCTTCAATCTCTATATCGTCTGTGATGTCCTTTCCGTCGTAAGAGACAGCCTTCACACCTTTTAAGAGGTCATAGCTTGTGTCTTTTGTAGAAAGAGTTATTTTCTTTGGAAGAGTTATAACAGGGTCCGTCTTTATGGTAGGGCGTCCGGGACTCCAGGTATCTGTAGGGTCAAATCCTGTGTATGTAGGATAAGGTGTAGGCTCTGGCTTTCCTAAAGGTCCCGGATTCTTTGATTCATATATGGTTACTTTCGTACCTAGTGAGCAGTTATCATATATCCACTTTGTGTCTGCAGCAGAGAGCCTTACACAGCCATGTGAAGCTGTTGAACCAAGCTTCTCAAATTGTCCCTTCATCAAAGTGCCTGCGTTTAATCTATAGTAGGGAATGGAATGAAAGAGTATCTGACCTACTATCCTTGTGGAGTACTGCCCCCACACATTGTATAAGAGCTGCCTCCAGCGGTATTTCACAGTGGTTCTGTAAGTACCTAGAGGAGTGAGGTTGCCTCCTGATGAGCACAGCATGGCTTTAACCGGCTTATATGAGCCATCCGCCTGCCTTTTATATACAGTTACGGTGTTAGTAAGTCTGTTTACCTTGATATGATATTCTCCTGTAGGCGCTAGCAGGTAAGGTAAACATAAGAAGCTGATTAGAATTGCAAAAATAAGCAAATAATTTATTAGTTTTCTTTTTGTTTTCATAATGTCCTTTCTGTAACTTTTTGCCTAAATGGTATAAATTTTAGGTCAAAACCTGCCGATATAGTCATAGCGATAAAAATATTCGTTGTTAGTATAAAGTATAGGGACATAAAAGTAAACCCCATTTGATTCTTTAAGTGTAATATTTCCATAAGAATATTACAAAGATATCAGATAATTACAAAAATAAAACCCTGTAATTCTAAATTTCTGTTAATATTTAATTGCTTCTTTATATTGATTTTTGCACTAAAAGTCATTATAATAGAAGTAACTGGTTTTTAGCTTTTTAAAATCTGTAAGAAAAACTTAAGATTTATTAACAATTTTAATAGTATGTGTATAGGAGGTCAAACGTGATAGACGTTACAAAAATGAACGGTTTGGAGTTTACTATCAATGCTGACCTCATAGAGGTGATTGAGGAGGTTCCTGATACTGTTATTACCCTCACAACAGGGAAAAAAATCATGGTAAAGGAGAGCAGGCTTCAGATTAAAAGCCTCGTCAAGAACTATAAACGTGAGATTTTTACAGGGGCGATTTTGGATAAGGATCAGTAACCCTGTAATTTTGTGTGAAAGCTGCGATATAACCAATATGCAAGTTAACATACTTGTATTATAACCACCCTATATGTAGGGAATAAACGAGAACGGAAGGTGACTGGCTTGGATATAGCTACTTTACTTGGACTTGTAATTTCGCTTGGACTTGTGCTTTTCTCAATTATGATGGACAATCCTGCGGCGATTATGGGATTCATCGATTTACCATCGGCACTCATTACCTTTGGTGGTGCTTTCATGATAGTTCTTGCTTCAAACAAGAACATAGGTGAATTTGTATCCGGACTTAAGAGCTTTACTTTGGTTCTTAAGCCTGTAAGCTTCAATCAGTCTGAGGTAATTAAGGGAATTATCAATCTGTCTAATATTGCAAGAAAAGATGGTTTGCTTGCCCTTGAAGAAGCTTCTCAGAACATAGAAGATCCATTTCTTAAGAAGGGCATACTTCTTATAGTAGATGGTACAGACCCTGAGCTTGTAAGAGGTATTCTTGAGACTGAGATTTCCTGTATCGAAGAGAGGCATAAAAGCAAGTTCGGCTTTTGGGAGACTCTTGCAAGTATGGGACCTGCCTGGGGTATGATTGGTACTCTTATCGGTCTTGTAAACATGCTTGCTAACCTTTCAGATCCAAGCAAAATCGGTCCTTCCATGGCGATAGCGCTGATTACAACCTTCTATGGCTCTTTCCTTGCAAACTGGCTCTGCGCTCCTGTTACCAACAAGCTTAAATCAAACAGTGCAGAGGAGATTATGCTAAAGGGAATTATGGTTGAGGGTATTTTATCCATTCAGGCGGGTGAGAACCCTAGAGTAATAGAGGAGAAACTGAAATCATTCTTAACACCTGCTGAACGTGAAGCATTCTCAGAAGGTGGTGGAGAGGAATAAAATATGGCAAGGAAGAAAAAACCGGAAGAGGCCAAGGCAGGCGCTCCCGAATGGATGGCAACCTTCTCTGACCTTATGAATCTGCTCTTATGTTTCTTCGTGCTTTTGTTCTCTATGAGTAGTACTGATACAGCCAAGTACAATGAAATTGTAGAGGCTATTACCTCCTCTTTCAATATATTTTCAGGTGGTGGCTCTGCACTTGACCAGGGTGTACTCGTATCAAGTGGAGTAAGCCAGCTCAATGAACTTGCTGAGTATTATTCTAATCTTGCAGTGGAAAAATACTGCTGAAGAAGATGGGACAAAAGGCAGGGAGCGGAAAGTCGGATTCGGAAAATACCAGTGAGAATAAAACAGAAAAAGATAATGTAAAAAAGGAAATCACTAAGGATGAGGTATTAAAGAAGTACGAGCAGGAAGTTAAAGAAGCCGCTGAAAAGAACTATGAAAAGGCATCTGAGGCTATCAACCAGTTTAAGCTAAATGATACGGTTCAGCTAAAGATGGATACTTCTTATAATTACATAGGACTTAGTATAGATGGGATACTTTCTTTTTGATTCAGGACAGGCTGAACTTAAAAAGGGTGCTGACGTGGTACTTGACAAAGCAGCCGGCATCCTTAAGAAGTTTAAGGATACTGACATAGTAATTGAAGGACATACTGACAATGTTCCTCAGACCAATACAGTCAAGTTCAAGAATAATCTGTGGCTTTCCAGTGCCAGAGCGATGACTGTACTTGAGTATCTTACCAATGTGGAACATATGGACCCTAAGAGGCTTTCTGCAAGCGGTAAGGAGAATATGAGCCTATAGCTTCCAATAAGACACCTGAGGGAAGACAGAAGAACAGAAGAGTTGAAATAAAGATATTTACTAAAGTTGCTGAATAAAAACTCTAAGGAGATTATTATGAAAAAGAACATACTTACAATAGTGGCTGTTGCTTTAAGCCTTATGAACCTCATACTAACTGCGGTTATTATGCTTTCGGTGGTTTCATCGGCTAAGGCTACCAACGCATTAGTATCAAAACATAGCTTCTATTATTGATTTAGAGCTTGAGAATGATACCTCTAAGAACAAGGTATCTATAAGTGATATGGATGTAGTTACCTTTGATAAGTCCTTACAGATTAACCTTAAGGGCTCAGGAGACGGTAAAGACCATTATGCTGTTATCGACCAGATTTCTCTATACCTGATTAAGACAGAGGATGACTACAAGACTATCTCAGAGAGCATGAAAAATGCAGACACTAAGTCAGGCTATGAGTCCACTATAGATGAGATTGTAAGTAATCAGTTCTCACAGTATACTAAAGAAGAAGTGCAGAACAACAGAGAGGCTATAAAGGCTGCCGTACTTAAGGCTATTCAGGAGAAGTTCGGTACGCAGACTATGGCTGAAATTGCCTTTAAGAACCTGAGATTACAGTAATAAAACGTAAATGAATTAATTATAGGATGGTGAGGCTTAATGAGTGATATACTCTCGCAGGAAGAGATAGATAAGCTGCTGCGCGGAATTGAGAGCGGAGATGTAGACACGGATGACCTCAAGGAAACAGACGAGAAGGTGGTAAAGGACTATGACTTTGCAAGGCCGTCTAAGTTTTCAAAGGATCATTTACGTACCTTGGAGTCAATATTTGAGCACTATGGCAGACTTCTCTCTGCCAATTTGCCGGCTTATCTAAGAAAGACTGTTCAGGTTGAGGTTAGAGGTTCTGAGGCCATTACATACCAGGAATTTCAGAACTCGCTTTCCAATCCTGTACTCTTAGCTATAATGAATCTATCGCCACTTAAGGGAAGTTGCATAATGGAGATGTCTAATAACCTTGGATACACCATTATTGACAGACTTTTGAGCGGAGAAGGTAATCTATTGAAAAAGACAAGAGATTTTTCTGAAATAGAAATAGTTGTAATTGAGAGAATCTTAAATATTTGTACAGGGTATTTACAGGAGCCTTGGCACAATGTTGTGGAGATAGACCCAAGGCTTATGCGTATAGAGACCAACTCACAGTACGCACAGATTATTTCTCCTCAGGAAATGACGGCTCTTATTACTCTTAGTATTAAGATTGGTACTGTAGAGGGCTTTATGACCTTCTGCCTGCCTTTTACTTCTCTTGAAGAGGTAATGGATAAGCTAAATACTAAGTTCTGGTTCTCAGCTCTTCAGGAAAAGGATGACACCAACTATGGTGAGCAGATTGGAGAGATTATCGACAGAGCCCAGATACCTATCAGAGCAGTGCTTGGCAAGAGTGTTGTATCTGTCAATGATTTTGTTAATCTACAACCGGGCGATGTGATAAGGCTTAACTCAAAGGTTGAAGATGAATTGGATGTGTTTGTAGGAAATATGAAGAAGTTTAAGGCACTGCCTGGAGCTTCATCAGGTGTATATGCACTTAGAATTACTAAAGTTATTAGGGAGGAAGAATAAGCCATGGACGGAATGCTTTCACAGGAAGAGATAAACGCGCTGCTAGGCGGTATGGGTGAAGACGGTGGTTCGGATTCTTCTGATACACAGGCAGGCGCAGGCAGTGTACCTTTATCAAGCGAGGAAAAGGATGCCATAGGAGAGATTTCTAATATTAGTATGGGTACAGCGGCAACCACGCTTTCTACCCTGCTGAACCAGAAGGTTCTTATAACTACTCCTAATGTATCTATTGCAAATTGGGAAGATATATCACAGTCTTATGACAGGCCTTGTGTATTTATTCAGATTTCATATATTGAAGGCCTTGATGGTAATAATATCCTTATTCTTAGAGAAAAGGATGTTAAGATAATCACAGATCTTATGATGGGTGGAAACGGAGAAGATGTAGATGGAACTGAGCTTTCTGAACTTCATCTCTCTGCTATTTGTGAGGCTATGAATCAGATGATGGGTTCAGCTGCCACCTCTATTTCATCAGTACTTGAAAAGAAGGTTGATATCAGCCCTCCAACAGCGAGCCTCATAGATATGGACGGCTCTATAGATGAAGAGGGATTTGGTGATTTCCTTAAGGGAGAGTTTGTAAAGGTTTCATTCAGACTGGAGATAGGGACACTGATTGATAGTGAACTTATGCAGCTTTATCCTATAGATTTTGCAAAGGAGTTGTATAACAAATTTATGTCATCATCAGAATTAGATCAGCCTGCACCTGCAGCACCGGCTCCTGCACCAGCACCGGCACCAGCACCGGCAGCGCCTACACCGGGACCTGCACCTGCTATGTCAGCACCTCCTCAGGGATATGCACAGCCTATGCAGCCTGCACAGCCGGTAAATGTAGCTCCTGCACAGTTTCAGGCTTTTGATAATACCATCAATCCTCTGATGCAGCAGGAAAATATAGGCCTCATTATGGATGTACCTCTTGAGGTAACTGTAGAGCTTGGAAGAACGAATAAGACCATTAAGGAAATTCTTGACTTCTCGCCGGGTACAATCATTGAGCTAAATAAGCTTGCCGGTGAAGCCATTGACCTCCTTGTAAACGGTAAAATACGTGGCAAAGGGTGAAGTTGTAGTTATCGAGGATAACTTTGGTATAAGAATAACTGAAATAATCAAATAATATCTTCTAGAGATGTAGAGCTTATGGTAAGGTGTTTGCCTTATGATGACGCTTGCACACGCTTTTTATGGAGGATAAACATGGTTCTATCAAGAACGGCAGGTACATTAGGCAGCATTGCGCAGATATTCGGAATGCTTGTCGCATTTGCAGTGATAGTTGCGGCTGCCTACTATGTATCTAAGTATTTTAGCAAATATGCACTGAAAACCAGAGAAAATAGCAATATAAAGGTTGTTGAAACAAGCAGGGTTACTGCAGATAAGTATTTGCAGATTGTAGAAGTAGGCGGAAGATATTTCTTAATAGGAATAACTAAAACCAAATATTAATCTTATATCGGAAGTTGATGGAGATCAGATTAAGGCTAACTTACCTGTAGAAACTGAAAGGTTTTCTTTTTAAAGGAATTTTTTGGACAGAAAGCTAAATCAAAAGAAAAAAATAAGAAAAAGGCTGGTAATATGAGAGAACATCCTTTATGTACGAAAAAGTTTAATTTACTATATCTTGGGATTGTTTTAGTGCTTATATGTACCTCCCTTTTTTTTGTTACTCCGGCTTATGCTATAGACAACAAGACAGGGAATACAGTGGATAGAAGCTCCAATGACAACAATAGCTTTACTACAGGAACTTCTCCATACAATATAGGCATCAATCTTACAACCAATGGGGAACAGAGTGGGCTGGCGGCTACGCTTAGGATAGTCTTTGGTTCTTACTGTGCTGGGACTTGCGCCTTCTATCCTCATTCTGCTTACCTCTTTTACGAGAATTCTGGTAGTACTTCATTTTGTGAGGTCTGCACTTACTACGCAGACTACTCCACCCAATCAGGTGCTTACAGGACTCGCGTTATTTCTTACCTGGTTTATAATGTCGCCTATATTTATACAGATAAATACAGAGGCACTTAAACCGCTTACAGACGGCAATATTACTTTCGAACAGGCTTATGAGATAGGAATAAAGCCGCTAAGGACCTTTATGTACAAGCAGACCAATACCAAGGATATAAGGCTCTTTCTTGATATAGCAGGGATAGAAGAAGTTAAGGATATGGATGAAATACCTACCAATGTGCTGATTCCCGCATTTATAATCAGTGAGCTTAGAGCAGCATTTATCATTGGTTTTTGCATATATATACCTTTCCTCGTCATAGATATGGTTGTGTCCTCTACGCTTATGTCAATGGGTATGATGATGCTCCCGCCTACTACCATATCTATGCCTTTTAAGATTCTGCTTTTCATCATGGTAGACGGATGGGATTTGGTTATAGGCAATCTTGTTAAATCATTTGTTAAATAGAATAGGAGGCAGTTATGAGCGCAGATAAGGTCATAGATATTTCCAGAGAAACAGTTATGCTCATACTTAAGCTATCTGCACCTATGCTTCTTGCATCACTTGTGGTTGGTCTTATAATAAGCTTGATTCAGACGATTACATCCATACAGGAGCAGACGCTTACCTTTGTACCAAAGCTTATTGTGACTATGCTTATGCTGGTACTTACAGGAGGATGGATGATGACCAGTCTGTCGGAGTTTACGACTGAGCTTTTCTCAGGCTTTGGCGACTACATATATGAGTCAACAGGCTTTATAGGGTACATAGTAACATTACTGTAAACATAACATATAGAAAGTTTGGGGATGAAAATGCAACTGCAGTTTACCGTTGAGAATTTAGAATATTTTTTATTCATAGTTACTCGTGTATCTGCATTTGTGTTTACAGCTCCATTTTTAGTTTCAGCAGTATCCCAAGGCAGTTTAAGATAGCGTTTACGCTTATTTTCTCTACCTTGCTCTACCTTACTCTTCCCAGCGTGCCTGTCACCTATCCGGGGGTTATAGGGTTTTCGCTTATGGTTATGTCTGAGGCCTTGGCAGGGGCGCTTCTTGGCTACTTTACCAACATAGTTATGACCATACTTAACTTTACAGGCAGGCTCATAGATATGGAAATAGGCTTTGCCATGGTTACCATGTATGACCCTGTATTCAAGGTAGATACATCTGTTACAGGAAATCTCTACAATTACTTTGTGATTATCCTTCTTCTGGTAAATGATTTTCATCACTACTTCTTAAGGGCCTTTGTGGATGCCTTTAAGGTGGTTCCTATCGGAAGAGCGGTAATAAGTGCCAATACGGTAAATGTAATAACTTATTTCCTGGGCAATTATTTTATGATAGCGATGAGGCTGATGCTTCCGATATATGCCACAATGCTCTTAGTAAATGTGGTGCTTGGTGTTATGGCAAAGGTGGCGCCGCAGATGAATATGTTTGTTGTGGGTATTCAGCTTAAACTTCTCGGAGGACTTGTGGTTATGATACTTATGATGTCTATGCTTCCCGGAGTGGCAAATTATATTACCAAAGAAATGCAGGATGTATTCCTAAGGGCGGTGGAGGCGCTTAAATCATAGTGATTTTTTGGGTTAAAGATTGCAAAGAGGATAGAAATACTATACAATTAAGGGATAGGAGATTTGCATATAACCTCCAGTTTTTTGGCGAGGGAGGAGATAAGACAGAGAAGGCAACTCCTAAGAAGTTAGATGATGCCAGAAAAGAAGGGCGTGTTGCCAGAAGCTCTGATTTGATAAATGGCTTTATGCTTTTACTTATGTTCTTTGTGCTAAAGCTCTTTGGAGGCATTATGGCTAATCTTTTCCTAAATAGCTTTGTCAAGTATTATAACAAGGCCTCTGATATATCGATGGAAGTCTTTGATGTGAAACAGGCCGTAAACCTTAGTAATGAAATTGTTATAGACATAGTTATTGCAAGCCTGCCTGTACTCATAGGAAGCTTTGTAGTAGCCCTTGTAGGCAACATAGTTCAGGTTGGCTGGAAGGTAACGGGCAAGCCCCTAAAGCCCAAGCTTGACAGGTTAAACCCCATAGGTGGGTTTAAGAGAATGTTCTCTCAGGAAAAGGTAGTAGAACTTATCAAATCCATACTTAAGGTACTTGCCATTGCTCTTGTTGCATATAACGAAGTTAAAGACAGGTGGAAGTTCATCCTCAATCTATATGACTTCGAATTTATGCAGGCAGTACTTAATATCTTTGATATTGTTTTGGATGTAGGCATCAAAATCAGCGTCATCTTTGTTATCATAGGACTGGCGGATTTTGGCTATCAGAAGTGGAAACACTTACACGATTTGAGGATGAGTAAGCAGGAAGTTAAGGACGAGATGAAGCAGAGCGAAGGTGATCCTCAGATTAAAGGCCAGATTAGGCAGAAGATGAGAGAGGGAGCCAGAAGGCGAATGATGCAGGATCTGCCTAAGGCGGATGTGGTTATCACTAACCCTACACATTTTGCAGTAGCAGTCAAATACGATAAGGAGACTGCCGAAGCACCTTATGTACTTGCCAAGGGAGCTGACTATGTTGCTGCAAATATCAAAGAGATAGCAAAGCAGAACAACATAGAAATAGTTGAGAATAAGCCACTCGCACGTATGCTATACTACAACGTTGAAATAGGTGACCAGATACCGCCTGAGCTGTATCAGATGGTTGCGGAGGTACTGGCTTATGTATATAGTGTTAAAAATAAAGAAATACTTATAAGTTAATAATTATTCTTAGATTATAAAGAGAGGAGGGGTGTCTACATGGGAAATAAAGCCGGTTTTGGTATCGGTGGCTTCGTGCTTCTTTCAGTTGTTATGTTTATTATTCCCATTCCAAGTGTACTTTTGGATGTTTTGTTGGCAGTCAACCTTTCGTTAGCGATGATAGTGCTTTTCAATGCAATGTTTTCAAAAGAAGCTTTGGATATGTCTAGCTTCCCTACAATTTTGCTTTTTACTACAATATTTAGAATATCGCTTAATATTTCTTCTACAAGGCTCATCCTCCGTACAGGAGATCCGGGAAACGTAGTTAGGACCTTTGGACAGTTCGTAGGTGGAGGAGACCTTATAGTAGGTATCATCGTATTCTTCATCCTTGTTTTGGTACAGTTTATAGTAATCAACCAGGGTTCTGAACGAGTAGCCGAGGTTTCAGCAAGATTTACCCTTGATGCTATGCCTGGTAAGCAGATGGCTATAGATGCAGACCTGAAAACAGGTGCACTTACAGATGAACAGGCAAAGGAAAAGAGACAGAAGATTCAGGATGAAGCTTCTTTCTTTGGTTCAATGGATGGTGCGAGTAAGTACGTAAAGGGAGATGCCATAGCAGGTCTTATTATCTCTGTAATCAACTTTTGCAGGGAGGTATTGCCCTTGGTGTGCTGCAGAGAGGAATGGATATAAATACAGCCCTTAGTACCTATTCCATACTTACAATCGGTGACGGTCTGGTATCCCAGATACCTTCACTCTTATTTCTTTAGCAACAGGTGTACTTGTAACCAAGGTAAGTAAAGAAGCAGACCTTGGAGATATCTTAGTTAGACAGTTGTTCTCCATACCGAGGGTGCTCTTCCTGGTTGGAGGAGCGATGATATTCTTTGGTGTGGCTACACCTCTTTCAACAGTTATATTTGTTCCTATGGGACTTGCCTTCCTGCTTTCAGGCTGGAAGATGTCAAAGAACCTTGGAGAAGAAGAGATAGAGGCTGAGGTTGTTGCAGAAGAAGAGGCTGCAGAGGAAGTCAGAAAACCTGAGAATGTTAATTCCCTGCTTCAGGTAGACTCTATAGAGCTGGAGTTTGGATACGGTATCATACCTCTTGCTGATGTAAACCAGGGTGGAGACCTTCTTGACAGAGTAGTAATGATAAGGAGGCAGATAGCCATAGAGCTAGGCTGCGTAGTTCCTATAATAAGGCTTAGAGATAATATCCAGCTCAATCCTAACCAGTATGTAATCAAGATAAAGGGAGTGCCTGTAAGTGAAGGGGAGATACTCTTTGACCACTACATGGCGATGAATCCGGGATATGTAGAGGAGGAAATCACAGGTATTCCTACCTTTGAGCCTTCCTTTAACCTTCCGGCAATCTGGATAACTGAATCTCAGCGTGAAAGGGCTGAAACCCTTGGATATACGGTAGTTGATCCACCGTCTATCATAGCTACTCACATTACTGAGATTGTAAGAAGACATATTTGGGAGCTTCTTACGAGGCAGGATGTACAGAATCTTATTGACAACATAAAGGATAAGGATCAGGCTCTTATATCAGAGCTGGTGCCTAAGCTCCTTAGTGTAGGCGAGATTCAGAAGGTACTTCAAAATCTCTTAAGAGAGAGTATATCGATAAGAGACTTAGTAACTATACTCGAAACCCTTGCAGACTATGCAACAACTACCCACGATACTGATGTGCTTACGGAGTATGTAAGACAGGGGCTTAAGAGGGCCATTTCCAATAAGTACTTTCCTCCTAATGAGACTACCAGTGTGGTGACTCTTGATCCAAAGATTGAGCAGGAGATTATGAATTCTGTAAAACAGACCGAGCAGGGGAGCATATCTTACCATAGACCCTGCTGTTGCACAGAATATAATGGATTCACTTAAGATAGAAATAGATAAGCTCGACAAATTAGGAAAGGTTCCGATAGTAATGACCTCACCAATAGTAAGGATGTACTTCAAGAAGCTGACCATGGACTATTTTGCTGATCTGATAGTGCTTTCTTATAATGAGGTAGAATCAAACGTTGAATTACAATCGGTAGGTATGGTAACTATATGATAATTAAAAATTTAAAGGCAGAAACAGAGAAGGATGCTATTCTTTTGGCAAAAGAAGAACTTGGTGGAGATGCGGTTGTAATGAATATCAAAACTACAACACCAAAAGGATTTTTTAAGTTCTTACGTAAACCATATGTGGAGGTTACGGCTGCAATTGATGAGAACATCGAAAGTAAGCCTAAAACCGAACCTGTTACCGAGGGGGTTGCTAAAAAGCCTGCTCTTAAGCCTGTTCCTCCTGTAGCAAATGAGGTGTCTGCAGATAGAAGAAGCTAAATGACCTTCAGGGTCTTCTTGAAAAACAGCTAAATGATTCCAAAATCAAGGAAATAAGGGATGGTTCAAAGGCGGCAGAAGCTGTGGTAAAGCCGTCTGAAATTATGGGTGATTTTTCTGACAGCCTTGAGGCAGACGCACATGCTGATGCTTCGCAGGCAGACAAGAATCAGGACAAGAAGGAAAGCAAGCTTAATGCCTGTATGCAGCTCATATACAAGCAGCTTTTAAGCAATGAAGTAGATGAAAAGTATGTGAATGAAATAACAGGTGAAATAGAGAATTCAATTAAGAAGGATGCACAGCTTGACCGCATTCTTGGTGCTGTATATCAGAAGCTTGTCCTTAAGCTTGGACAGCCTAGCCTCATAGAAGCTGCTCCCGGTAAGACTAAGTATGTATTCTTCCTTGGTCCTACAGGAGTAGGGAAAACTACTACCATAGCTAAGATTGCTTCTAGTTTTAAGATTAAAGAAAAGAGAAATATAGGTCTTCTTACCGCCGATACCTACAGGATAGCTGCAGTGGAACAGCTAAGAACCTATGCTAATATACTTGGTATACCGCTAAGTGTGGTATATTCTGCTTCTGAGATACAAGAAGCAAGGAAAGACCTTGATAGATACGAGATTGTTCTAGTGGATACAGCAGGAAGGTCAGATAAAAATGTTGAGCAGATTGATGAACTTAAGAAGCTATTAGTGCTGTTCCAGAAAGAAGACAGGGAAGTATATCTGGTGCTATCAGCCACAACCAAGTATGGAGACTTTGATGCGGATTGCTGAGACCTATAAGGAGGTAGCAGATTATAAGCTCATTTTTACAAAGGTAGATGAGACCGGGAACTATAGGAAATATACAACATTTCTGATGCAGACAGGGTGCAGAGCCTTTCTTATGTGACTTTTGGTCAGAATGTTCCGGATGACATAAGCGCAGCGGATACACAGGCAATTGCAAAACAATTGTTATCATAAATTGTAACTATAAAGAGAATGGGAAAAATATGGATCAGGCACAAAATCTTAGAAATATAATTAAAGCTGAAAATGCTGTCCCTGTGCTATCCAGGGTAATAACCATAACCAGTGGTAAAGGTGGAGTAGGTAAGTCAAACCTCGCAATTAACCTTGCTATTTCACTTAGCAGACTGGGTAAGAAGGTGGTAGTGTTGGATGCTGATTTTGGTCTTGCCAACATTGAAGTAATGCTTGGTATAAGACCACAGTACAATCTTTCTGACCTTATGTTCAGAGGAAAGTCTCTCTCAGAGATTATAACGAAGGGGCCGGAAAATGTGGGCTTTATATCAGGAGGCTCGGGCATAAGAGAGATGACCAATCTGACCAAAGATCAGCTTGCCAATCTCTCTGCAAGGCTTTCTGAGCTTGACAGACAGGCGGATGTAGTGATAATCGATACAGGTGCAGGAATTTCAGAAAATGTAATGGAATTTGTAATGTCAAGTGCAGAGGTTCTTCTGGTTGCAACACCTGAACCTACATCTATAACTGATGCCTATGCATTATTAAAGACACTTGACCGTCAGCCTGAGTTTACAAGAGAGCATTGTCATATAAAGCTTATTGCCAACAAGGTAAATGATGATCAAAGTGGTAAGGAATTATTTGAGAAGCTAAGCGTTGTGGCGGACAAGTTTCTAAATATTTCCTTAGAGTACATGGGGGCTGTACCAACGGATAGCAACATCAATAAGGCTGTGATGAAGCAACAGCCTCTGTCTATTGCATTTCCTAAATCACAGGCTTCAAGAGCAATAGATGATATAGCAAAAGCTATAATAGATCCTCAGGAGAGACTGTTAATAAGTCAAAGAGGAGAGGGCTTGCGGGGATATTTACGGAGACTTTGAGAAGAACATTAAACAGATAAAGAAAGGGCGTAGTTAATATATGGCAACTTATTCTGTTTCTATAGGAGATAAAGTTGATATAGTTCGTCAGGCTTATGTAAGCAAGGATACAGATGAATTTGATACTCTAAGCAGCAAGGTAATAGATGTGATTGATGAAATCACCTTCAAGCTTACCATGCCTATGAATAAAACAGTAACCATACCTCTTGAAGAGGGTGAAGAAAGTTATATGTATTTTTATACTGCTTTTGGAATTTTGGCTGCAAGGACGATTGTTACTGAGAGATTTTTCGAGGGAAGTATTGCAGTTATGATAATTAAGCTTGTGACAGAGCTTGAAAAGAGCCAGAGAAGGCAGTTTTACAGGCTTCAGTGCTCGATAGGAGCCAGATATCATATACTTACTGAAGAGGAAAAACAGGGACTTAGCGATTTTATTGGCGAAAGTAGGTTAATTCAGGAGAATAAAAGCCGATATATAGATTTGGTAGCAGGTAATACCTATCTTTGGGAAGATTGTATCGTAATCGACCTGAGTGGGGGCGGAGTGAAGTTTCTGTCAGATAAGGAGATACCTAAAAATGAGCTTGTCATTCTTGGTATTGAATTTAACGTTGGAGACGATTCAAAAGAACAGTATTTTCTTATGAACGTCATTGGTTCATTTAGAAAATTGTCGGATTCATCGCCTACTAAATACGAAATCAGAACCAAGTTTATGGGGATGAGGGAGATATCGAGGGATACAATAGTTAGGTTTGTATTCGAAGAAGAACGTAGAAACAGGCGTAAAGAGCTGTTATAGAAGGCCTTTGATGCCCGTTTGTAATTAAGAGGTGTATTGAAAATGAAAAAAATTTTGATAATTGATGACTCTGCACTCATAAGAAGGGTACTATCTGATATAATAAAATCCGATAAGAGATTTCAGGTTAAAGATATTGCTCGTGATGGCCTCGAAGGATTGAACCTGCTTCTTACTAACAAGGGAAACTATGATGCGGTAATCTTAGATATCAATATGCCTAAGATGAACGGGCTTGAGTTACTGGCGGAGCTGGTAAGGGTAAAAAATAAAATTCCCGTAATTGTAGTGAGTACTCTTGTAAAAGAAGGAGCATCTGAAACTATCAAGGCTTTGGAATTAGGTGCGTTTGACTTTGTTCTCAAACCTGACAGCTATGCTAAGGTAAGGGAAGAAGTATTTAAGAACAATCTAATCGATAGTCTTGAAGCAGCGACAAAGGCTTTACCTCTCACAGACAAGGATGCTAATGCATCTGATAAGATGAAGGCTGTTAAAGTGGCTAAAGAATTTGTCTATCCTAAAAGGTTAGGTGCAGGAAACGGAAAGACGCTTATTGCTCTTGCCTGTTCAACTGGTGGTCCCTAAAGCACTTCAGACTCTGATTCCTTTGCTTCCGCATAAAATAGGTGCGTCGATGCTGATAGTACAGCATATGCCGGAAGGCTTTACAAAAACTCTGGCGGACAGACTTCAGGAATCAAGTATGGTAAATGTAAAAGAAGCTGATGATGGCGACAGGCTAATGGAAAATCAGCTCTACATTGCAAAGGGAGGATATCAGCTTAGAATTAAAGAACAGTCAGGCGAAAGCTTTATTTCTCTTGAAAAAGATCCTCCAAGAGGAGGCCTAAGACCTTGTGCCGACATCATGTATGAATCCCTTATGGGAAGTGCGTATGACAAGATTGTCTGCGTGGTACTAACCGGGATGGGAGCAGATGGAACAGCCGGAATCAAACAATTGAAACAAACTAACAATGTTTATGTTATAGCCCAGGATGAGCCGACATGTACAGTGTACGGCATGCCAAGGATGGTAGCTGAAGCGGGACTTGTAGATGAAGTTCTGCCATTAGATCAGATTGCCGATGCTATAGTAAAAGCGACGGGGGTACATTAAATGGATACAAGTCAATATTTGGATATTTTCGTAGACGAGACTAAGGAACATATTCAGGTTTTAAGCGATCAGATTATGGTTCTTGAAAAAGAGCCGGACAACAGCGATGCAATTGCAGAAATATTCCGTTCCGCACATTCCTTAAAGGGTATGGCAGGAACCATGGGATTTAAGAGAATGCAGCGCCTTACACACGATATGGAGAATGTGTTCTCCGCAGTTCGTGAAGGAAAAATGAAGGTTAACGACAGCCTCGTAGATACTCTTTTTAGAGGCCTTGATGCTATTCAGGAATATCTTGATTTGATTCAGGAAACTTCTGATGAGGGAGATAATGACAATGAGGCAATTATAAATGAACTCAACCAGTTCTTAAATGGTGGAGGCTGAAGCGCCTGCGGCTCCTGCAGCAACCTCTGCACCTGCAGCAACGTAGCCTCAGCAGCTGCCACAGCTACTGAAGAGTCAGCAGAGACCAATGCCAAGGCAAAATTTCATGATATCAAATTATCTGAAGTTGAGGAGCATGCAATAAAGAAAGCATTTGATGACAATATGAATGTGTTCGGTGCTACCGTGTATATTCAGGAGTCTTGTCTTCTGAAGGCTGCAAGAGCTTTCCTTGTGTTTAAGGCTCTTGAAGAAATTGGTGAGATTATTATATCTAATCCTGGTGTTCAGGAAATTGAAGATGAAAAAAATTTGATTTTGACTTCAGTCTTATCTTTCTTAACAAAAGGAGACTGAGAGCGAAGTTAGAGCAGCTATACAGAACGTTTCAGAAATAGAAGATGTTGTGATTGAGGCTATTGATGAGTCTAAGGCTGAAGAACCTAAAAAGGCTGATGAGCCTAAGAAGGAAGAGGCTCCTAAGTCCGCTGCTCCTGCCGCTGCAGCCACAGCGCTGCACCTGCTGCAAAGCAAGATGCAAGCAAGGCTAAGGGAAAAGGAAAGCCAGTGGTTAGCCGTTCAGTCCGTGTGGATATTGAGAAGCTTGACAGCCTTATGAATCAGGTAAGTGAGCTTATTATTGCTAAGAACGGTCTTGTCTCAATGAGCGCAACTGATAAGAGAGACAGCGGTGATATGTCTGCATTTAATGAGCAGATTGAATATCTTGGAACTGTTACCACCAATCTTCATGAGACTGTTATGAAGGTGAGGATGGTACCTATTGAAAGTACAGTTCAGAAGTTCCCACGTATGATTAGAGACCTTTCAAAGAAGCTTGACAAGAAGATGGAACTCTACATGACAGGTGAGGATACTGAGCTTGATAGAACTGTTGTAGATGAGATTGGTGATCCTCTTATGCACCTTCTTCGTAACTCAGCAGACCACGGTCTTGAGTCAAATGAGGAGAGAGTGCGTCTTGGTAAGCCTGAGGTAGGCTCTATCTTCCTCGATGCTTATCAGGAAGGAAACAACGTAGTTATAGAAGTACGTGATGATGGTGCAGGTATCAATGTAGAAAAAGTTAAGAAAAAGATGGTTGAAAGAGGACTTGTTCCTGCTGACCAGATTGATACAATAACAGATAAAGAAGCTATAGCTACATTATTCTCACCTAGCTTCTCTACTGCGGATAAGGTAAGTGATGTGTCAGGACGAGGAGTTGGTCTTGATGTTGTTAAGACTAACATTGAATCTCTTGGCGGTACCATTGAGTGTAAGACAGAGCGTGGAGCAGGAAGCAGTTTTACTATCAGACTTCCACTTACACTTGCTATTGTTCAGGCGCTTATGGTAGAGCTTGGCACTGAGAAGTATGCTATACCTCTTGGAAGTATTCAGACAATAGAAGAAGTTACAAAGGACGATATAAAAGTACGTTCAGTCTAAAGAGGTAATCAGCCTTCGTGGTACTGTTATCCCTCTTATCAGGCTTGATACACTTCTTGATGTTCCGGAGAGAGAGGCTAATAACGACAACATTGTGATAGTAATTGTAAGAAAGGCTGACAAGCTTGCAGGTCTTGTAGTTGACGGCCTTATAGGACAGCAGGAAATCGTTATCAAGTCAATTGGAAAATACATCAGCACTCCTAAGCTTATAAGTGGCTCTACCATACTTGGTGATGGTGAAGTTGCACTTATCTTGGATGCAAATGTATTACTTTAGTCCGGATGAAAGGGGTATAAACTCATGGATAAAAGAAGTTTAGAGGTAGAAGCTAAACAGTATATAGTTACAAAGCTTGGAACAGAGCAGTATGGAATAGATATTAGTTTTGTAGATAACATTGTAAGAATGACCAGGATTACAAGGGTACCTAAGTCACAGCCTTATTTCAAGGGTATCATCAACCTTAGAGGTGAAGTAATCCCTGTTATGAGCCTTAGGCTTAAATTTGGACTCTCTGATGATGAATTTACAAATGCTACAAGAATCATTATAATAAAGCTTGAAGAGCTGGGCGGTTCAATCAGCATCCTTGTTGATGAGGTAAAGAGGTAGTAACCATTGCTGATGATTCGATTGAAAAAGCCTTCTAACAGCAATAACAGCGAGAAAAGCCAAGTACCTTATAGGCGTTGGAAGAGCTCACGATGCACTTATTTCTTTACTTAACATGCAGAATGTCATCATAGAAAAGGATAAGGAAAAGGATAAGGAAAAGGATAAGGAATTGGCATAATTTTGGAGGTACCAGGGTGGCAAATTTTGATTTAAATAATGTTGAAGGAATGCAGTTTGATGTCCTTAGAGAGTTAGGTAATATAGGAGCAGGTAACGCTACTACAGCCCTTTCAAGCATGCTAAATACAAAAGTAGATATGAATGTTCCTAAGGTAGACCTTCTTAGCTTTGAAGAGCTGCACGAAATAATGGGTGGGGCTGAGACAATAGTAGTTGGTATCCTTGTCACACTTGACGAGGATATTGACGGAATGATGATGTTTATGATGAAAACAAAATCAGCCTTTGGACTGGTGGACATTCTCTTTGGAAGGCCTGTAGGTACCACACCTGAGGATGCAGAGCTTGATGAAATGTCACTATCTGCTCTCAAGGAGCTTGGTAACATTATCTCTGGTGCCTACATATCGTCATTGTCCTCAATGACACAGTTAAAAAAATAAATCAGTCAATTCCATACTTGTCCATTGACATAGCGGGTGCTATACTAAGTGTACCGGCTATTGAATTTGTGAAAGCTTAGCGACAAAGGGCATTGTTGATTGAATCCCAGTTTATGGAGGATGATAACGATGTTACCGGTTATTTCATCCTTACACCTACCTTGGATTCGTACAATAAGATATTGACATCTCTTGGTTTGTGATTCTAATACAATAAAAGTTTGGGAGAGCCACAGGCAGTTAGAAGGCTGCCTGTGGATTAGGTTTATTATGGAAAAAATGATAAAAGTCGGAATGGGAGACCTTAAAGTTTGTAAGGCTCCGGATAACCTCACAACGCTGGGACTGGGTTCCTGTGTTGGGGCTGTTGTATATGATAAGACCACTAAAGTCAGTGGTATGCTGCATTGTATGCTTCCTGACAGTACTAAGATTGCCAATAATAGTAATATAGCCAAATTTGCAGATACAGGGCTTGACGAACTATTGAAACAAATGATATCCTTAGGTGCAAGGAAATCTTCTATGATTGCAAAAATTGCAGGTGGAGCTCAGATGTTTGCTTTTTCGAACTCTAATGATATGCTAAGAGTAGGAGATAGAAATGTTGAGGCAGTTAAGACTAAGCTAAAAGCCCTTGGAATACCTATTGTTGCTTCTGACACCGGGTTGAATTACGGTAGAACTATTGAGTTTTACTCATCAACCGGAGTACTTTTGATAAAAGCTGTGGGTAAGGGAAGTAAAGAGATATGAAATACAGATATTTACCTGCTACAATTATGTTGTCAGCAGGTGCTATTACGATATTTATATGTATATATAACAGATACGAAACCCTGCGTAGTCTTGAAATATTATTAGCTGTACTCATTATATTTTTGATTATCGGAAGTCTTACAAAGAAGGCTCTTATTAAGATAATTAATATGGAGAATGACAAAACGGCAAATGCTAATGCAAATGCCAAAGAACAGGCTGAGACGGAAGAAAATAAAGAAGAAGAGAGGCTGATAACGAAGACGAAGGTAATCAAGCGAACTAAAAAATAAGCATATAGAGGAGAGAGTTGTTTATGGCAGAGGAAAAAAAGTTGGGATGAAGTTATGGGGAACAATATGCCAAAAACCGACTCAGGAAATAAAGGAAAAACTTATTGTTGAATATGCAAACTTAGTTAAAATTATAGCAGGACGTATGTCTATGTATCTCGGCTACAATGTAGAGTATGATGACTTGGTGGGATATGGCGTTTTTGGGCTTATAGATGCAATAGATAAGTTTGACTATGTAAAAGGAGTCAAATTTGAGACATATGCCAGCCTGAGAATTAAGGGTGCAATTCTTGACCAGATTAGGAAGATGGACTGGATTCCCAGAACTACCCGTCAGCGTCAGAAAAAGTTAGAGGCCGCTGAGCGTGCTATTGAAGAGAGATATGGTAGAATGGCTACTGATGAGGAGATAGCTGAGGAGCTTGGTATATCTGTCGAGGAGTATATGAATTGGCAGAGTCAGGTAGGAATGTCGGGTGTTATATCACTTGATGACTACCTTGAACAGGGTAGCGATCTGGTTGCCGACAATTCAGGCAGCAAGCTTGGAATATCAAGCTATGTGCAGCCTGAGGAGGCTGTGGAAAAGGAAGAGCTTAAAGAATCTCTGGCGACTGCAATAGAAGGGCTAACTGAGAAAGAACAAAAGGTTATGGCCCTTTATTACTATGAGGAGCTTACCCTAAAAGAAATAAGCCAGGTGCTTTCCGTATCTGAGTCAAGAGTATCTCAGCTACATACTAAGGCACTTACTAAGCTTAAGGATAAGCTTGGCGATTACATGGATATTTTTACAAGAGCAATGTAAGGACGGTTATTCATAAAATATCCTTTAGTATACAGAGATTAACCATATACTTAGGATTATAGATGGATTACACGGGGAATATTACAGGGAGTGGGTATATGGTTTATAAGAATGCTTTTTTTCAGATGCTTATTAAGGATGCAGTATATATCAAGTATTTTCCGCCCCGTGAGGGTGGGGCACCGCTAAATCTTGATGAATTGTCAAGTTATCTTGGTTCTCATAGCATTGAGATGGACTATAAAGAATTTTCAAAGGCGGTACAGGAGGCTAAGGAGCCGTTTATATTTAAGACAAATACCGAAAAGACCTATCCCGAGGCCGAGAAAATGATAGTCGATATCTCGGATGATGGAATGAAGGCTGTATGCAGGTTTATACCACCTTCAACAGGAGGTAGAATTATGCATAAGGAGGATTTGCTAAAGGATCTTGAGTTTAATGGAGTTAAATTTGGCATAATTGAATCTGCGGTAGATAGCTATATGAACAATAAGCAGTACTGTACAGATTATATTATGGCAAGAGGTAAAGCACCTATAGACGGGCATGATGCCAAGATTATTTATAAATTCAATACCGACTTACAGGCAAAGCCTAAGGAAAAAGAGGATGGCTCTGTGGACTTCTTTGACCTGGATATTATTGCAAGTGTAGAGGCAGGTGATGAGCTTGCAGAGCTTATCAAAGAAGATGAAGGTACACCGGGGACGGATGTTAGAGGAAGGCTTATTAAGCCGTCTAAGGTGGAAAAGCTTGTGCTCAAATATGGTAAAGACATAACCTTATCTGAGGATGGGCTTCACCTTATAAGCAATATTTCCGGACACGCTATACTTGATAACGAGAAGAGAGTCAAGGTATCCAATATATTTGTAGTAAAGGAAGACGTGGACTTATCTACAGGCGATATTAACTATGATGGCAATGTAGAGGTGAAGGGCAATGTCATAAACGGACTGAAGATTAATGCTACGGGAGATGTTGTTATAGGAGGAACTGCCGAAGGCGTTGAAATAGTAGCCGGAGGTAAGATTATACTTAAGCGTGGTATCCGTGGGATGGGTAAGGGAATACTTAAGTCCGGCGGCAATATCGTGGCTAAGTTCTTAGAGAATACCACGGTGAATTCCGGTGGCTACGTGATGGCTGATGCCATTATACATAGTGATGTATCCGCTAAAGGAGATGTCATAGTAAATAGCAAGAAGGGCTATGTAAATGGAGGAACGATAAGGTCAGAGACATTAATCAGAGTTAAAAATGCAGGGTTCTGAAATGGGGACAAAGACCAACATGGAAGTGGGTGTGGATCGAACTTTGCTGGTTAAGTTTAAGACCTTTGCAAAAATAAAATCGAAGAAACAGTCCGGAGAATGGACGTATCAAGTAAGTCAATTGATCTATATAGGAGAAAGCTTCAAAGTGATGGCAAGCTCCCTCCTGACAAGCTGGCTCAGTTTAAGATTCTTGCAATGGAGTATAAAAAGGATAGCGAGGATATTGTAACCATGCAGGAAGAGTTTGCTGCCGTGCAGGAAGAAATCAACACACAGGATGGCGGTGTGATAGAAGTAGGCAACTTGGTATATCCCGGAGTGAAGGTAGTTGTTGTAGATGCCACCCTTTATGTGAGGGAGATTGTTAAGAACGTTAGATTTGTCAGGGATGGGGCTGACGTCATAGCAAGGCATATGTACTAGGATAGCGAGGTGTAGCTTATGCCCATTCAAAATATTGATAATTATCTTATGCCTAACCGTAGTCAGGAGGTATCAATTCATAGGACAGCAGAGGAGAATAGGATACCTGCGGAACAAAGGTTTTTAACTCATGAAGTGAATGCTCAGGCTGACAGAAAGCTCACAAGAACCAATGAAGCCGATAATGCAGCACTTAGGGACTATGGCTTTGATCCCAGAGAAAAGGGTAATAACGAATACTACGTCGACAAGGATAAGAAAAAGAGAAAAAAGAAGACTGAAGATGATGATGAATATTTTTCTGAAGTTATGGACAAGATGATTGAAACTTCCGGAAGGACAATAGACATAAAATTATAAGTGAGGGTGTATGGATATTATAGTAATAATATGTCTTATAATTGGAGTAGGCCTGCATATGGCGCTAGTTTCTTTATAAAAGAAAAAGGCTGAGCATTGATAATCACGAGAAAAGAAAAGATTGCGGAAGAGATACGAGGGAGGGCACTTAGTGAAGACAGCGTCAAAAGGTGATGACGCGCGTTGAGAAGGGCTTTTCTGAGAAAGCTTTCAGCTATTTCTGAGGACAAACTTGGGGCTTTTGCTGACAGATGTCTGAGATAGCCAATGATAAGATGCTTGCAATCAATGATATGAGTGGACAGTTGATGGAAAATCGAGCAGAACCATAAGGAGTTATATTCCTTTATGATATGCTAAATGAAAAGAGTGATTATCTTAAGGACTTCTCCGCTAAGATTGATGGCTTAAGACACGAGCTTGAGAGAGAAGAAGAGCGGATTAAAGCCCTTAACAACGATCTTGATGATAAGATGATTAAGGTCAAAGAGGTAAGGCAGACTGTGATAGCAAAGCCTGTGGCTCCTGTGGAGTAAAACAGGAGAAAGTCTCACAGAGTGCCTACCGGTATTGAACAGGCAAGGCGACCATAAAGCCTGCTGAAGTCCCTGCTCAGGCTAAGAATCTGGTAAAGATGAAGAAAGAGGTAGAGGACATTCCGTCTGATATAAATGATATCTTTGACACAGATGAGAGGGACATTTTTAAGGATGCAGAGGTTCCTGAGATTACCGAAGAAATTGATGAGATTGACCTTAGCCCTGAACTTACTGAGGAACTATCCACCAATGATAAGATATTAAAAATGCATTCTGAAGGTAAATCTGTAATGGAAATATCCAAGGAATTAGGGTATGGGACAGGGTGAAGTGCACTGATACTTGGATTATACGGTAAGTAATGGAGGAAGCATAGGTGAAGTTAAAATATATGCTAAGAGGAATAGGGGCTTGGTGCTATTTTAATAGGGCTGCTATTATGTATTTTTGTATATGGGAAGTCTAATAAGGCTCTTAGTGATGATGAAATCAAGGCAAAAAGCCAGAGAGCTTGGTATGATGACAGTAAGCGAGTTTCAGGAGAAGGAGCTTAATTCGCTGAAAGGATAAGATGCCTAATCTCTCTGATATCAAGGTGGATGAAAAATGCATCAAAAGGTTGAAGGCAGTACATCTAAGACAGAAGATAAAGAGTGTCAAATACGTCTTCAACAATAAAGCAATACACCCAGTGAAGAGAAAGTGGAGAAGCCAGGCAAACCTCAGATGAAGGAAATAAGACCAAAGAAGAAGGAACTGCCACAGGAGATAATACCAGCAATGCCGAAACCGGAAATGTAAAGCAGAGCCTTCAAGGAAGGAACAGCACAAGCAGGAACTTCCGCAGGTGGAAACTCCACAGCTAGTGAGGGTCAAAACCTCAGATACCCAAAACAGTAACCTCGAGACCACAAAGTCCAAGTCCAGGGGACACCAAAAATAAAAGGTAACTAAAAAGGCTAAACCAAAGCCAAAAGCAGGTTAAAGAAGCCCCTAAACCAAGCGTGGCATATAGCAAGGTTAGTTTTACGGTTTTCTGTAGGTATGACATCAGAGAGAGTATCGGCCTCGCTTAAAGCTCTAGGTATTATAGATGATAGTGCCAAGTTCAACAGATATCTCGTAAGCAACGGCTATTCAACAAGGATAAAAGTCGGAACAGTTGAACTTCAGGCAGGGCAAAAGCTATGCTGAGATAGCGTCTAAGTTAGTGAAAGTAGGATAATATCTAATAAAATGAAAATAAAATGAAAGGTTGTTAGTCTTAAAAGATTGACAAAAAGCTTAAATATAATTTACCATGGTGGGGGCAGTTCTTTTGCCCCTACATTTTTCTGATGGAAAGAGGGAATTATAGTGTACAGAGAAGTCAAAACTGATATGAACTTTGTAGACCGTGAAAAGGCTACGCTTAAATTTTGGAATGATAACAAGATTTTTGAAAAATCTATAGAGAGTAGGAAGGATGCTCCTACCTATATGTTCTTTGATGGTCCTCCTACTGCCAATGGCAAGCCACATATAGGACATGTTGAAACCAGAGTAATTAAGGATATGATTCCACGCTATAAGACTATGAAGGGCTATAGAGTGCCTAGAAAAGCAGGCTGGGATACCCATGGACTTCCTGTAGAGATAGAGGTAGAAAAGCTCCTTGGCTTAAACGGCAAAGAGCAGATAGAAGAGTATGGTATGGAGCCTTTCATTGAGAAATGTAAGGAATCTGTATGGAAATTTAAGGGAATGTGGGAAGACTTCTCAGGAACGGTAGGCTTCTGGGCAGATATGGACAACCCTTATGTTACCTATCACGATGATTTCATTGAGTCAGAGTGGTGGGCGTTAAAAGAAATATGGAAAAAGGGCCTTTTATATAAAGGCCATAAAATAGTACCTTATTGTCCTCGCTGCGGTACCTCCCTCTCTTCTCACGAGGTTGCACAGGGCTATAAGAATGTAAAGGAGCGTTCTGCAGTAGTTAGATTTAAGGCGGTTGGTGAGGATGCATATTTCCTAGCATGGACAACCACACCTTGGACACTTCCTTCCAACGTAGCTCTTTGTGTGAATCCGGAGGAGAGCTATGTAAAGGTTAAGGCGGCAGACGGATATACCTACTATATGGCAGAAGCACTTTTAGACAAGATTCTTGGTCCACTTGCGTCTGAAGATATAAAGGCTTATGAAATCCTTGAGAGATACAAGGGCTCAGACCTTGAAAAACGTGAGTATGAACCACTTTTTGCCTGTGCGGGTGAGGCTGCAAAGAAGCAGAACAAAAAGGGCCACTACGTAGTTATGGATGACTATGTTACTATGTCAGATGGTACCGGTATAGTTCATATTGCTCCTGCCTTTGGTGAGGACGATGCCAGAATCGGAAGAAAGTATGACCTTCCATTTGTACAGTTTGTTAATGAACAGGGTGAGCTTACTGAGGACACCCCTTTTGCAGGCAAGTTTATCAAGGCTGCGGATCCTCTAGTGCTTCAGGACTTAGAAGACAGAAAGCTGCTTTTTGATGCGCCTAAGTTTGAACACGAATATCCTCACTGCTGGAGATGTGACAGTCCTCTTATTTACTACGCAAAAGAGACATGGTTTATCAAGATGACTGCAGTAAGAGATGACCTGCTTAAAAACAATGCTAAGATAAACTGGATACCTGAAAGTATAGGCAAGGGAAGATTTGGCGACTGGCTCCAGAACGTACAGGACTGGGGACTTTCAAGAAACAGATACTGGGGTACTCCTCTTCCTGCCTGGACCTGTGAGTGTGGCAAGGTACACGTTATAGGAAGCAAGGCAGAGCTAAAGGAAATGAGTGATAACTGCCCTGATGATATTGAGCTTCACCGCCCATTTATTGACAAGGTAACCATAAAGTGTCCGGACTGCGGTAAGGAAATGCATAGAGTACCTGAGGTTATTGACTGTTGGTTTGATTCAGGAGCCATGCCTTATGCACAGTATCACTATCCGTTTGAAAATGTGGAACTCTTTAAGAAGCAGTTCCCGGCAGACTTCATTTCAGAGGCTGTAGACCAGACCAGAGGCTGGTTCTATTCACTTCTTGCTGAGTCCACGCTTCTTTTCAATGAAGCCCCTTACAAGAATGTCATCGTGCTTGGACACGTTCTTGATGAAAACGGACAGAAGATGAGTAAATCTAAGGGAAATGCAGTAGATCCTTTTGATGCACTTGCAAAGCATGGTGCGGATGCAATCCGTTGGTATTTCTATGCTAACAGTGCACCTTGGCTTCCAAACCGTTTCTCAGACAAGCTTGTAACTGAGGGACAGAGCAAGTTTATGAGCACACTTTGGAATACCTATGCTTTCTTTGTGCTCTATGCAAATATAGATGAATTTGACGCAACCAAATATAAGCTTGAGTATGACAAGCTTGCAGTTATGGACAAGTGGCTCCTCTCAAAGCTTAACTCTACAATAAAGGCTGTAGAGGAGAACCTTGATAACTACCGCATACTTGAGACTGCAAAAGGCACTCCTTAACTTTGTAGATGAGATGAGTAACTGGTATGTAAGACGCTGCCGTAACCGTTTCTGGGCAAAGGGAATGGAGCAGGATAAGATAAATGCTTACCTTACTCTTTATACAGCCCTTGTAGAGATAAGCAAGGCTGCGGCCCCTATGATTCCTTTTATGACGGAGGAGATATATCAGAACCTGGTTAGAAGTATAGACAAGACTGCTCCTTTGAGCATACATCTGTGCGACTTCCCTAAGGTTGATGAAAGCCATATTGACAAAGAGCTTGAGGACAATATGGAAAAGGTGCTTGAGATAGTTGTGCTTGGACGTGCAGGCAGAAATGAGGCGAATATAAAGAACCGTCAGCCTATTGGCAATATGTATGTGAACTTTGCAACAGGTAAGAATGTTCTTCCTGAAATGTATATGGACATCATAAAGGAAGAGTTAAATGTTAAGAATATAACAATGCTTGATGATGTAAGCAAGTTCAGCGGTTACACCTTTAAGCCACAGCTTAGAACCCTTGGCAAGAGATTTGGAAGCAGACTTAATGCTCTTAAGGAAGTGCTTGCCAATGTGGATGGTGTTAAGGTTATGGCTGAGCTTAAGAAACAGGCAAGACTGTACTAAATGTAGGCGGAGTAGATGAAGAGCTTGCAATGGATGACCTTCTCTATGAGGCTGTTCAGGTTGAGGGCTTTCGAGACTCAGTCAGAGAATGGAATCACTGTAGTTCTTGACAGAGAACTTACTCCTGAGCTTATTGAGGAAGGGCTTTGTAAGAGAGCTTATAAGTAAAATTCAGACTATGCGTAAGGAAGCAGGCTTTGAGGTGATGGACAAGATTACTGTATATGCTAAAGGTAATGAGAAGCTCGAGGCTCTTATGCAGGCAAATAAAGAGAGCATACTTACTGATGTAATGGCGACTGAGATTGTAACCAGCTCTTTGGATGGTTATACTAAGGAGTGGAACATCAACGGTGAGAATGTAGAGCTGGGTGTAAAGAAGAATTAAGTTGTGAAGATGGATAGAAGTATTGGGGAAAGGTTTGCGGGTAATGTGCAGCCTTTTCTTCTAGTAGTGCGCCTAGCGGCGCACGTTTCTAACAGGTTAAAGTCCCGAATCCGCCACGGTAGTGGGAAGGATGCGCAAAAAGCAAAGGGTGTCGAGGGCGACCCTGAACAGGGCTACACATATGCGGTAGTTCTAGACTTGTCGAAATATTTCAGATTGGATAAAGATCAATTATATGATAATATAGTCCAATAATTAAAATATTTAAACAGGAGGATTGATGTATGTTATCAAAAATTAAATTGTGGTTTTTAATCATAAAAATTATTTAAGGATGTCAAGATTTTTAATTGTAACAGTGGCGCTTCTTTTTTAGTTACCTGGATTTTTGATCATCAATATATTTGCAATTAAATCTTATATTCCCAAAACAACTATTGTTGTCGGTTGAAGTTTCAGTAGATTTCCTTTTCTAATTTATCTGGAATATTTTTGACTATAAGTACTTTTAGTTTACATTATTGTCACTGTGCTTAATAAATATAGCGGTAACATATCACCTAGGATGCTTCAGAGTTTCATAGATAGGACCGGAGTTCTTGGTTTATATGGTATATTTGTCAGTGGTTTTTCTATTCAGTAATCAGTATCCTATTGTTTGCAAGATATTGCTCCAGACCAACTATGTTGTCGCTGGAAGTTTCAGATTGCTTATTCCATAATTGCGATGCTAAGTTTTTATCGCTTTCTCAAGACAGGTTCTTGATAATCTACAAGTATCAAATATTATAGAAAATGTTTTTAATGATTGCAGAGAAACTTATTGATAAAGAGGTAGAACTAGAAAAAGCTAGTATTATGAAGAGGCTACGAGATCTACAAACTTATCAATTGCTAGCTGAGAGCTCAGGTTATTTATTTGAAATAAAATCGGATGATATTTTTAAAAGCTAATGGCATAAAAGCAGAATTTGTTATAAACAAGAGAGGTGGTGAATACAGACCAAAGGAGAAAAGCGTAGAGAATTAAATATATTCCAATGCAAGTTAGATGATAATGATAAAAAGAATTAAAAGAAAAATTAAGTCCATTGTTTATAATAAATGCTTACAATAATAGAGAAGAAGATTATCACCAGTGGAATTGTAAAACAACCAGAAATCACTAATATGGCTCAGCCTGGCACAAATGACCCAAATACTGCAATAATGTGTATAAATAAAATGTCATCATTGCTTGGGAAACTCTTATCTACAGGCAATCATTTATAATCCTGAAAGAGGACGAAGATGTAAAAATAATTTATCAGAGTTATTCTGTAAAGGACGAACTATATCTTGGTTTCAACTAGATAATTGCCTATTCAGCAGGTGATCCTTTGGTTACTAAAGAGATTTACAAGGATTTATATCATATACATACTGGCAGATATGGGTGCTAAAAAGCATAAAAAGATTTTGATGATAGCTATGATATTTTTAATGGAAGAATTTTACTCACGAAATTCATTTGGATATTTTTAATAAAAATAAAAACAATATGGAAGAGCACGTAAAACATAGGAAAAATACATCTGAATCCATTTTGAATTTAAATGCATTCAAAATCAAATTAAAAAACGTGGTCAATTAGTTTAGTATTTGTGGACCACTTTTCGATAATAACTCTGGGCCCATTTTCGGTTGATATTTACATGATGAAATATTTTACGTTTGAGCCTAATGCATTTAATATAAAGCAAGAAATAAATATCTTTAAATCAAAAATGCGAAAAATTACTATTGAGAAAACAATGATTTTGAACCTGTTTCAATATTAAAGGATAATGGGACAATTTTTTAAAAAATAGAAAATGATTTTACAAACAAAAATCTATATGATAGATTTAATAATTACAGATCTACAAATTATATTTCTCTGATGACTGGTACTGGGACGGGACTAAAAACTAGATGGTGGTGTGCGAAAGCTTGGCATACCAACAGTGATGAGACCATACACTTCAACGAGGCGATAACACAACAGTTGGTTCAATCTATGAGCCACTTTTTACAGACGGCAGTTACGGTTACCGTCCAAAACAGAGACATAAAAGGAGCAACACGTAAGGCTGTGTAATTAGAGATGAGGAATTACGATTATACTGAATATGGGCTGTGATTATTTAGAGTATAAGGAACTTAGGGATATATAGAGGATAGGATTGTTTTAATTTGTGGGTGTAAGGGGGATGTATGAGGACTGAGGATAGGGTTCTTGAACTGCTTGAGGAGAGTAGGGGGCTGAGGCTGTTTCGGAGAAAGACTGGCGGAAATGCTAGGTATTAGCTGAGGACTGCGGTGTGGGAAGCATATTAAGGCTCTTAAGGAAAAGGGATGTGAGATTGCAGTTCGGGAAGTAACAGGGCTATGAGCTTATTGGAAAAGCCCTGATGTGTTTTCTACTGAGAGTGTCATCATGGAGGAGCTTACTGGTGAGGAAGAAATGTCTATAAGGGAAGATTAGGGATTGAAGCTGAAGTAAGAGATGAGGTCACTTCAGCCAATGCCCTCCTTAAGGATATGGCGGCGGAAGGTGTGCCTGAAGGAAGGGTTATTGTGCCAAAAGGCAGACAGATGGCAGAGGAAGGCTTGGCAGAAATTTCTTTTTCCCCTAAAAATGGGATTTATTTAAGTATATTGCTTCGTCCTGATATGGACTATAGAGAGGCTATGCTCCTTACTACAATAATGCGGTTGCTGTGGTAGAGGCGAGCAAGAGAGGTCACTGGAAGGGATACTGGTATAAAGTGGGTGAATGATGTCTACCTTGATGGCAGAAAATCTGCGAGTATGCTTACGAGGCAGCTACAGATGTGGGAAAATGCAGGCTCTCTTACGCTGTTGTAGGTATTGAGTGAATATTACAAAGCCATCCGAAGAAGATATCCCAGATGAATTAAAGGATATAGCGAGGCTTTGTCTATGATGATGAAGAACCTCCAAAAGGAGTGATGAGGCAGGCTATCCTGACGATAGTTAAGCATTATTTTAACTACTATGAGAAACTGCCTGAGCATAGCTTTATGGAGAGTTATAAGAAGCACCAGATTTTTGTTAGATAAAGATATCTTTGTTATCACTCCTGAGGGGCAAAGAAAAAGGCAAGTGTATGGGTTGACGATGAGGCCAAGATTACTGGTGAGAATATGAGGAAGACGGAAGGGAAGCACTGTTTACAGGTGAAGTAAGCGTCAGGGAAGCTGGTGATGAAAGGAAAAATATGCAAAATTCAAAAACAAAAAGTATGATTATGCTTTTCTATGTATTAGAGTATTAGCTTTGTTTACAGGCTGTAAGCCAGAGGATGGTAAACTTGCGAATAATATCAATTCTCTGGTTGAGAAGGTAAAAGACAAGGTTATGTATTTTATTGCAGATGATACCGAATTTGTCATAGGAGAAAGATCAACAGACAGTATAAAGTAAACTTGACGCAAAGTCTCGATACATTTGAGGCACCAAGCTGTGCTATGCAGGGAAGGATCAGGTGTATACTCACAGCGGTTTCACTTACTGTTCACGCTGAGAGCAAAAAGGGCCATATAGACATATCGATTCTTTTAACTGATGATAGTGTACAGACAGCAGAAGGCATATACATAGGAAAAAGCAGAAAAGATGTTGAAAGTCTGCAGAACTAAAAGAAAAATTAAGTGAGTATGTCTATAAAAAGGGTGTAATGGAGCTTAGCTTTATATTTGCAAAAGATAAGGTAGTATCCATAGAGTATAGAAAAAGGAGAATAATATGGTTGAAGTTATATTACATCATTTGCAATGGCAGGATGGGGCAGATGCTCTCAGAATTGATTTCAAAGGATGAAGAGATGAAGGTGGTAGCTGGTATAGAGCCTTCCGGTGAGGCGAAAAATGCTACCCTGTATACAAGAGCTTTGATGAATTAAAAGAGACAGCAGACAGTAATTATAGATTTTCTACTGCTTCTGCAATTGATAGCTTCTTGATTACTGTGAAAAGACACATACACCGCTGGTGCTTTGCTCTACAGGACTGTCTGAGGCTCAGCTAGGCAGAGTCGAAAGACTTGCCAAGGTATCAGCTGTCCTTGTATCAGCCAATATGTCACTTGGTATCAATGTGCTTCTTACAAACTTCTTAAAAATGTCACCAAGACACCTCTTTATGAAAAGCAGTTTTTGATATGAGATAGTTGAAAAGCACCACAATCAGAAGCTTGATGCTCCTAGCGGTACAGCTCTTGCACTGGCTGATGTGATGAAGGATGAGCTTGATGATATTTCTTATAATCTTGACAGAACTAAAGTAAGGAAGAAGAGAGAAAGAAATGAAATCGGTATCTCAGCGGTAAGAGGTGGGACCATAGTAGGAGAGCACGAAGTTATATTTGCGGGAACTGATGAAGTTATTGAGATTAAGCATACTGCGTATTCCAGAGCCATATTTGCTAAAGGTAGCTATGAGTGCGACAAAGTTCCTAAAGGTAAAAACACTGGGAAATACAGTATGTCAGATGTAATTGGCTAAGGCTATGAGTAAATTAAAAAGAAACCTGATAATTTCAGGAGTGAGCTTTGTGATACTCCTTGTTTTTGCGACTGATCAGTGTTTCATAACTGCACCACTTAAGTCTGCTGACTGTTGAGGCGGGTCACACCTGACCTTAAAGCAGACAGACTTTTTATAAAAATCCTAGCAATCTATGAGGTTTTGCTAGAGCCACCATATACCTCTTATCAATTGTAAGATGAGTTACTCCGATTCAAGGATATACCACTTGATAAAGCAGGAGAATATCCTGTACAGTTTTTGGTAAGCAATATAAATACAAGCTTGTATTAACTGTAGAAGATACTGAAAGCTCGGTCATCATTGCAAAGGAAGTAGTTATCCTTGACTGGGATAGCTATAGAAGACTTTATTGAGAAGATGAGGGATGCCACAAAGACCAAAAGTAAAGGAGAGCGCTTGATCCGAGTATAGAGGTGATGCCGGGATATAAGATAACTTTGACTGCAACAGATATTGCAGGAAATAAAGCAGAGAGTAACTCATCTATATGTGCTTGATGTAAGGAGAAATTGACGGTAGAACTTGGAACCACACTCACTTCCAGCAGATAGGTTCGTAAAATCAGATAGGACAGGGATTAAAGCTTACCTATGGCAGAGTTTAATATTAATAAGGCCTTGCAAAAATCAGGAAATACTACATGTTCCTATTAGGGCTGTAGTAGAAAAATGAGAGGAAGTTAAACACTTTGGTGGTAGAGACACCAAGGCTCCTGTAATTAAAGGCAGGGGATTTAACCATGTACATAAGTGACCCTTTTTCATACAGGGAGGCGTAAAGCGTTACGGACAATCAACCCAGGGAGGTACTGCCCTTTTGGTGGATGCTTCAAAAAGTAAATCCCAGAAAAGAAGGGGATGTAGCAAGGTGACCTACCGTTCTGAGGATAAAGATCGGTAACAAGACTTTCGAAAGATCTGTAAAGGTAACAGTTAAAAAAGTCATCTAAAAAGCCGCTAAAGAGTGGCAAAATATGTAGAAACACTGGCTGAGATTACTAATAAGAATATGACTGAACTGGAAAGCTTGACAAGATATTTGAATTTTGCCATGCCAAGATAAGCTACACAGGGTACTCAGATAAAGTGATGCCATAGAAGCGACTCATAACGGCTGGGACTACATACCGGCGACTGCTTTACCTATTTTGCAGTATCTGAGGCACTTATCACAGGGGCGGGCTTTGAGAAAATATCATGGTTGCAGAGATGGAAAAAGGCAGTGACCACTTTTTGGAACCTAATCAAGTATAGGATAAGTGGTATCATTTTGATGCCTGTCCTCTGGCGAGAACAGGCTCATTTAAGGCATTTATGCTTGAGACCTGGAGCTTACAAAGTTTGACGAAAAGAATGCGAGTAAAGTCAATTCTGCTAACAAGGACTACATAATTTTGAGTGCTTATCCTAAAAAGGGCGGAGCACAGTGTGAAGGAAGATTAGTACATATGGAGAATTTGACGAGAAACAAGAAAGAAATATTGCACTACATTGTGTGTGTTTCAGAGGCGGCTTTATGGGTGGCTATGCACTCTTTACGAACTAGGCAGCTTCAGCGCTCTGCAGACAGAACCTTATTGAGATAGTACTGAATATATTCAGCAGGGACTACAAGGAAGTGGCACTTGAGGTTTTGACCCTACTCTTGTTCATATTTGCAATGTCTCCTGTGTTTTGATTAAAAGCAAAACCTTGGAAAAGCTTGTACTTAAAATATATACCTTTGGTATTTTTGTTTATCAGCTATATTTTTCTGCTTTTATACACTGATGCAGATGCAGTCTTAGGTTTACTGCCCTATATTCTTTATGTCATCAGTGCAGTGGTTTGCTTCACGGGAGACAGGAAATATAACTGCTCACTATATTTTTCGACTAATAACCCTAAAGCAGATGGTCTTAGGATTATACTTATTATCATCTGACTGGAAAAAGAAGAAGATAGGGAAAAAGGAAGATTTACCTTTTGTCCCTCACCTTCTTATATCAGGAGTAGTTCTTGCAGTGGCTCTTGTCATAATTTTGGAGTAAATGCAAAAGCTATTTTGGCTTGTTATTATAATAATTGCGGAAATTGTACTCAATCAGAAAGAGATGCTAAGCAGAGAACTTAACTATCATGCTCTCGACGTAATATGCCTGCATTCATCTCTCCGGTCTTTATAGCATTATCAGCAAGATGCCATATTCAAGGGCATCTTTTAGTTTCAAAGGAAAGTTGTTTTGCCTGATCTATATATTTTTACAAAAAGGAGGAGTTTAAGGAGGAGGCTATTTCACAGATTTCCCTTCTCTTAGATTCTTTTACGTTGTAGCCTTGCAAAATGATTGTTAATTAAAGACAATATCTTGACAGGTGATTTCTGAGGCCTATTAAATCAAGGTAATAGGGCAGATTGCATTTTCCTATCTGCCCACTATAGTCATTATGTCGAATATCTTGTCAGAGCTGTCTTGAACAGACATTATCTATGTCTTCCTTGTTACAGTTCTTTTTCTCAGAAACATAAGAAATCAGCTTGTCAGCCTCACTAAAAAGCTCATCCATTGAAGTCCCTATACCGGGAAACAAAAGTATCTTGCAAGGTCAGAAGAAATTTGGATTTTATCAGCTGACAAATGATGATGACGATTAATAAGTCGACTCTTTCTGTACTTAAATTCCACTGAAAGGCCTAGTTTGTTACAACTTATATAGCTTAGTTCTTTTATCACCCTCGCCTCTGCAAAGATAATGACAGTACTTTCAGAGTTTATCTATGTATTCTGAAAGCTCATTTGCAGAGAGAAAAAGCCCTGAGTTTTTCAGATTAGTATACGTCGGTGAGTCTGTAAAAAGGCAGGGGTTCCGCGATTTCTATTATACTATTTATATCAGTGACTTTACCTGTAAAAGTGCTTAGATTCATCTTATCACCATTTCCAAGCACTGCATAAAGGCATTTTTATAATGCCTTATCATAAAAAGCTCTTCATGAAAATAACAGGTAGTAGCGCTTGCAGGCGCAGTTTTAATATCATTGGAGTGTTGCAAGTGACATGGAGGGCTCCTTGTGTATTATTTTTATAAACAATATTATAGACTAACCTGAGTATTGTCAATCTTATAATAATAAGCTTTGTGACTTGGAAACTGAATTTAAAATAATTGAAAACTTGAATACATACGATTTTTGTAGAATGAAGGATATCTTTTTAAAAATTGGGAAAATTGGAGGGAAGACAATTATGCTTAAAACAGCAAAAAGATTGGTTTCTTTGCATTTTGCTTGTATCATTACTTTTGATAAAGCAGGGACGTTAAGCGGATGATTGATGAAGCGAAGCAAATACATATAGGGTGATAATGTTACGCTCAACGAATAAAAGGTGTACTCACCATATCGGGTAAGGGATGATGATGTGGAATGATACAGATGATACCAATGTGTACACAACAAGTGGTTCAATAACGAAAAGAAATAGAATACAAAGTAGTAATCAAAAGGAGTAGGTTACCACCATAGGAAGAAGAGCATTCAGCTATATGGAGAATCATGAGTGTATCTGTCCGACACTGTTAATTATATCGATACTTATGCAGTTTTTAAAACTACATCACTAAAAAGTATAAAGATTCCTGCCAATGTTAAGAAAATAGGCATCCAGTCCTATGAATCAGGAATTAAAAAGCTGTACTATCGGTAAGGACTTGGTGAAATCGATGATTTTGCTTTCTCGCATTGTTATAGGCTAAAAATCTATTTCTATACCCTAGTGGAACTAGGGCAGTAGGAATAGGAGCTTTACGAGTCCGGCTTAAAAACGGTGAAGATAGGTGACGATGTAAGAGAAATCAGAATGCATTTCCTGTGGTTAAAAGCTACTGTTTACTCTCAAAAATATAATCTTGGGGAGAAAAATGCATTTGAGCCTCTTACAATATTCTATGCCTATAAAGGTTCGTCTATAGATCAGTATGTCGCCATGAATGGGCATATAATCAATCACCTTAAAGATAAGAATGATAAAAAGTAAAGAGCCAGCCAAGATAAATGGTGTCAGGGTGTCATCCTTAAGTAAAGGATTTAGGTAAGGTTTAACAGAGTAAACGGTGCAAGGGGATATGAAAATAAGATACTGCTAACTCAGCTCTATTGGATGCAAGCAAGACCATAACTATAGCCAATATTTACAATGTTACAGGCCTTGAAGGTGGAAGAGTCATACTATGTAAAAGTAGGGTATATACGATAGTTAAAGGCAAGAGTATATGGAAAAATACAGCAAAGTAGTAAAATGTCAAAACAAAAAATAAATATTAGAGAATATTAAAGTTTATGATACAGATAAGTAATAAAATAGGCTGTATTATGGCTTATTTTCATGTATAATAGTGAGGTAACAGATTAAGAATTATATTAAATAGAGTTCTTAATCGGAGAGGTATAGAAGCTGTTAATCAGAGTATGAGGGATTTATGAATATAGCAAAAATAGGCGCTTATTAACTATGAGCGTGTAAAACAAGACATTAGCATAGAAAAATTAGCAAAGGAGTCTGCTCGAGTCTCGTCATAAGAAGGACTGAAGCTGGGGAAAGAGGGGCTGGCTTTTTGTGCTTGATATGATTGTAAAGCAGGTTAGGCAGGTCTGACAATAAATCAGTTATAGTTATAATTAAGGAGTTTAAAATTGAAAAAGAAGAAACTTATATATTTATTTGGTTTTTATAATAATGTTTGTTGTAATGATTTTATTTGTGTTAAATGCATTACAGCATCCGGAGCTTAGCTTTGATATACCATTAGAAGTACTTCACCTTTGTACCGCTTATGTTGTAATTATGATAGCCTTTTTGGTGAAGTTTTTACAGCTAAAAAATAAAAAAACGCCATATTCAATGGGATATAATTCGGAGAATGCATGATAAAATGAATATGAGGAGGTTTACACTATGGATAAAAAGAAAATGCATTTGTTATAGGATTAGTTGTCCTGATGGTTGTTTTTACGGTTGTCAATTTCATAATAAGCAGGAACTATATAAGGGGATAAATTCAACCAAAGAAACTGACACAAAGGTATCGCAGATCTTCTGTGTCAGCAAAACAGTCTTCAAAATTCATCCTCATCAGAAGAAAAAATGATACTGTCTTTTGATGAGTATCAGAAGTTTTATGAATATATGGCTGAGAATTTAAGACTAAAGGTTATGATATGAGACAAGCTACAATTTTCTGCTCTATATTCGAGAAGGAATGACATTTAACTCTCGTGACAGTCTGATTATGAAGAATTCAGGTACTGTTCCTGAGCCAACCTTTGAATATATCTATATGAAAATAAAAGAAAGCACAAGCCAAATTAGGTTAGGTATAAGTTTCAATGAATACTACATTGGAGATAATTTACATTCTTTTTATGCTAAGGATAATGATTTAAGCAAAATCAATCAAAAAGCTGGCTGGGCAGGCTGTTGGAGCAGTAATGTCATACCGCAATTTATTATTCCATATCCAAGTCAGCCAAGAGGATGAAGTAAAGGATGTGTTAGATGATACCTTAACAGCCATAAGCAAAGAGACAATTAAGTATTTTAACTAATCTTAACCAACCTGCCTGTGAAAATATTCCCCTATAACCCGTTTCCATTCTTGCCAATCCATACTGCCTTATGTTATAATCTTTTTCATGAATAAAAACAAAAAGGTGGTGAGATAGTGGTAGAGTTAGACCAGTTCAAAGTTACATTAAACTCTTATGCAGAGCCATTAGTCGAAGTGAGGGATTCACTTTGACTTAACGAGCAAGAAGATGAGGCTCGAAGAGTTAAACAGACTCATATCCGAACCTGGATTTTTGGGACGATGCCGAGAAGGCAAATGCTACTATGGCTGAAATATCAGGTTTAAAGAACAATATAGAAGGCTTTGACGAGTCAGAGGGGCTTTACGATGACATAGGGTGCACTTATTGAAATGGCAGAAGAAGAAAATGATAGTGCCTCCATGATTTCAGAAATAGGAGACGAACTTGAGAGATTTAAGACAGAGTTTGATTCTCTAGGATTTCAACCCCTGCTAAGCGCCCTTATGATAAAGATAATGCTATTATTACCTTACATGCAGGTGCAGGCGGTACTGAAGCCTGTGACTGGACAAGCATCCTTATGAGAGCCTACACAAGGTGGGCAGAAAGCAAAGGATTTAAGACAGAGGTTATCGACTATTTGGCAGGAGAAGAAGCCGGAGTAAAGTCCTGTACCATTGAGTACGAGACCAATGCCTATGGCTACCTAAAGAGTGAGATGGAGTGCACCGTTTGGTTCGTATTTCACCTTTCAGTCATGCGGGAAAGAGGCAGACCTCCTTTGTCATCCTGTGATGTAATGCCGGATATTGAAGATGATATAGATATCGAAATCAAAGATGATGACATAGGATAGATACCTTCGCTCAAGCGGTGCAGGGTGGACAGCATATCAACAAAAACTTCATCTGCGATTAGAATTACGCATTTTCCCATCGGGGAATAGTAGTAAGCTGTCAGAATGAGCGTTCTCAGTTCCAGAATAAAGCCAAAGGCTATGCAGATGTTAAAGGCAAGCTTATATGCTAGCAAAGCAGGAAAAATGAGGCTAAGGAAGCAGGTATAAGAGGAGAGCAAAAAGACATTGCCTGGGGCAGACCAGATTCGTTCCTATGTGCTCAGCCATATACTATGGTCAAGGATCATAGGGACAAATGTAGAAATCGGCAATGCACAGGCGGTTCTTGATGGCTACTTTGATCCTTTTCATCAATGCATATCTAAAATGGAAGAGCATTAAAAAGAAGATTAACTATAATAAGTCAGTATGGGAGATATTCCGTACTGGCTTTTTAATGAGGATAATCTTCAATATCTCAGGGTTAGAATAAACTATACTTAGGAAACTCATTGCGATTGACATACTCGTTGTATAGCCGCGCTCATTTCAAAGAAATCAGCGAGTTAATATGAATTGCAGGGCAACATTAGCCAGTAAAAATGGAAAAATAAAGCATAAAAACTATTAGCTTTGACACTTGCAAATATTCTTAGTCTGTGTTAATATTCTTTCTGTTACACTACAAATGACCGCTAAGGGCATACAATACTTTGTGGATGAATGTCTTATGCACTCTATTATATTTGGTATAAAAGAGTTACAATAATGGTGGGAAAAATGGGAAAAAGATAAACTCTATTTAGTTTCAGAAAGGGCTTTTGCCTGAGGTTTTTATTACAGGTGGTTGAAGCAAAGAAGTCTGCTTGAGACCAAAAAAGGTAATGACTGTAGGTGAGGCAGCGGAGGCCGTTGGCATGAAGAAGTTCGTTTTATAAGTATAAAGATGAAAATTAACTACTTTCATGAAGATGCAAGAGGAAAGACAATCTCATTTTTACTTGAGATGGAGGATAGACAGGGACTGCTCTCGAAGTGCTTAGGAGGTAGCCCGTTATGGGGTAAACATACTGACTATCCACCAGTATACCGGTTAACGGCTTGCTTTTGTCACTGAGCTTGCAGATTCTTAACGGGATGACTGATGTTACTGATATGGTGGCAAGCGTAGAAGCAATTGACGGAATTAGAAGAATGAAAATACTGCAAGAGAATAAAATTAGAGTGAAGAATGGTAAATGTAGGAATTATAGGATATGGAACTGTTGGCTCGGGAGTTTTGAGGTTATTAATACAAACAGCAAAAGTATAGCAATAAAAGGCAGGAGAAGAGATTAGGGTTAAGAGAATCTGTGATCTTAGGGATATGCCTGGAGACCCTGCTGAGAAGTTAATTACACACGATTTTAACGATATCTTAAATGATGATGAGATTTCTGTTGTAGTTGAAACAATGGGAGGCACCAAGCCTGCTTATGATTTTGTAAAGGCAGCTATAGAAGCAGGAAAGAGTGTGTGTACTTCAAACAAGGAGCTGGTTGCTAAGTACGGTGCAGGCTTAATTAAGCTTGCAAAGGAGAAAAATGTCAACTTCTTATTTGAAGCCAGCGTAGGTGGAGGCATACCTGTAATAAGACCTCTTAATTATTCTCTTACAGCAGAGGAAATAATTGAAATTCAGGGCATTCTTAATGGAACCACCAACTACATTCTCACCAAGATGGATAAAGAAGGCCTCGACTATGATACAGTCTTAAAAGAGGCGCAAGCTATGGGCTATGCTGAGAGGAATCCAAGTGCGGATGTGGATGGATACGACAGCGGTAGAAAGATAGCCATCCTTACTTCTCTTGCTTATGGCAAACAGGTTGACTTTGAAGACATCCCAGTAGAGGGCATATCGAAAATAACCAAGGAAGATATGGAGTATGCCAAGACTTTAGACGCTACCATCAAGTTGATAGGAGAAAGTAAAAAAGAAGACGGAGTGGTGTATGCAAGAGTTGCACCTGTTATGCTAAGCAGAAATCAGCCTCTTCACAGCGTGGAAGACGTATTTAATGCCATTTTAATAAAGGGAAACATGGTTGATGATGTTATGTTCTACGGCAGGGGAGCAGGTAAGCTTCCTACTGCAAGCGCTGTGGTTGCAGATGTAGTAGAAGCTGTAAGGAATAAGGACAGACACCTTGATATAAACTGGGATGAAGAAAAAGCTACTCTTGGTGATATCAGGCAGTATAAGCAGAAGTTCTTTGTAAGAGTTCCTGAGATGAAAAAGAGGCAACAAAAGGTAAGTTATCAGGGCTTAGAGAAGTTAGCAGACAGGGTAAAGGGGAGAATTTGCTTTCATTACGAACCTTTAACTGAGGCTGAATTCGAAGAGCTAACCAGAGATTTGAGTGTAAAAATAAAATAATAATTAATTTTTAGTAAAAATATCTTGCAAATATTACAATTAAGCGTTACGCTTATAAAGTGGTATTTGCAAATGTTTTTATTTGAGGATACCAGTGTTTTACTTAGATGGATTTGGAGGAAAATAATTGTTAAAGGTAGTAAAGTTTGGTGGAAGTTCGCTTGCAAATGCAGAACAGTTTAAGAAGGTTGGAGAGATAATCAAGTCTGAGAAGGAGAGGCATTATGCCATACCTTCTGCACCTGGAAAGAGATTTAATACAGATATTAAGGTGACTGACTTACTGTATAAATGTCAGGAGAAAGGCTTCTAATGGAGAGGACTTTTCAGAAGAGTTTGAAGATATTAAGTCCAGATACAATGAGATTATAGCAGGGCTTGGTATAGAGCTATCCCTTGATGACGAATTTGCCATTATAGAGAAGAACCTTAAAGAAAAAGCAGGTAAGGACTATGCGGCTTCAAGAGGCGAATACTTAAATGGTATTATTATGGCAAAATATTTGGATTTTGCTTTCGTAGATGCAGCAACGGTTCTTTTCTTTGATAAGAATGGAGTATTTGACTCTGAAAAAACAAACGAAGTACTTTCAAAGAAACTTAAAAAAATTGATTATGCTGTTATTCCGGGCTTTTATGGCTCTATGCCTGATGGAACTATCAAGACATTTTTCAAGAGGAGGTCCGATATCACAGGTGCGATAGTAGCAAGAGCTGTGAAAGCTGATGTATATGAGAACTGGACGATGTGTCGGGCTTTCTTGTTGCAGACCCAAGAATTATTTACGATCCAAAACCAATTGACATTATTACCTATAAAGAGCTTCGAGAGCTTTCTTATGGGGAGCATCAGTGCTTCACGAGGATTCCATCTTCCTGTAAGAAAGTCAGGTATCCCTAGTGAATATCAAGAATACTAATGCCCTGAGGAGCCGGGAAGCTGGATAGTTGAAAGTACAGGACAGAAGTCAAAGTATGTCATCACAGGTATTGCAGGAAGAAGGGATTTTCGCACATCAATATTGATAAAGATATGATGAACGTGGAAATTGGCTTTGGCAGAAAGGTGCTTCAGGCATTTGAAGAAAATGATATTTCTTTTGAGCATATGCCATCAGGTATCGATACGATGACACTTTTTGTAGAGGAGAAGGTTTTCGAGCCTAAGGAACAGCTGGTTGTATCTGCCATTCATAAGCTGGCAGAGCCTGACTCCATAGATATTGAATCAGGCATCGCCCCTCATTGCTGTAGTAGGAAGAGGCATAAGTCTGTAAAGGGTGACAGTGGGAAGAATATTTGCTGCCCTTGCACATGCCCGCATCAATGTAAGGATGATAGATCAGGGCTCCAGTGAGCTTAATATCATAATCGGAGTAGACAACGAAGACTTTGAGCTTGCGATTAAAGCAATATACGATATCTTTGTAGAAGTTCAACTATGATAATATTGAGGGGTTAAGACGATGGACATAGCAAAAAAGATTGCGGAAGAACTCGGTATTAAGACGGAACAGGTAAATGCAGTTATAAAGCTTATAGAAGAGGGAAATACCATTCCTTTTATTGCGAGATACAGAAAAGAACAGCATGGAGCACTTAATGATGAGGTGCTCCGTAATCTTGATGAGAGGCTTAGATATCTAAACAACCTTGAAGAGAGGAAAGCTCAGGTTATAGGTCTTATAGAAGAACAGGGAAAGCTTACTGATGAGCTAAGACAGGCTATAGAGGCAGCGGAAGCCTTGGTTACTGTAGAAGATTTGTACAGACCGTACAAGCAAAAGAGAAGAACTAGGGCAACTATAGCAAAAGAAGCAGGCCTTTCAGGACTTGCCATCATCATTTCCTTACAGCAGACAGACAAATCGCTTGAAGAAGAGGCCCTTGCCTATATCAATGAAGAAAAGGGAATAACCGATGTACAGTCCGCGATCAAGGGCGCTATGGACATTATAGCGGAAGAAATCTCAGACAATGCTGATTATAGAAAATACATCAGAAATATAACCTTTGACAAAGGAAATGTAATTTCAGAGGCAAAAGATAAGGAAGCTCAGTCAGTTTATGAGACCTATTACAGCTTTAGTGAGCCTGTAAAGAAGATAACAGGGATATAGAATACTGGTGATTAATCAGCAGTGAAGCGAGAAGATACTAACTGTAAAATCGAGGCTCCCTGTTGATGAGATACTGGACTCAGCTTTAGTAGAAAAAGTTATAATCAGAGATAATAAATATACTACTGAAGTCTTGAAAGGAGACAGTAGCTGATTCTTATACAAGGCTTATAGCTCCATCAATTGAAAAATGATATAAGAGGCAGAACTTACAGAAAATGCTGAAGACGGAGCTATCAAGGTAGCTTTGGAAAGAATCTCACCCAGCTTCATGCAGCCTCCAATCACAGGAAAGAGGGTGCTGGGCTGGGATCCTGCGTTTAGAACAGGTTGTAAGCTGGCTGTAGTGGATGAGACAGGTAAGGTGCTTTATACCACCGTAGTCTACCCTACAGAGCCTCAGAATAAGGTGGCTGAGACCAAGAAGATAGTGGCTGATCTGGTTAAAAAATATGGGATTTCACTGATATCTGTAGGCAATGGTACCGCCTCCAGAGAGTCTGAAAAGATAATTTCAGATATGATTAAAGAGCTTCATCTTCCTGTTTCTTATGTCATAGTAAATGAAGCAGGAGCTTCTGTTTATTCAGCAAGTAAGCTGGCTACGGAGGAGTTCCCTGAGTTCGATGTGGGACAAAGAAGTGCGGCTTCTATTGCAAGAAGGCTGCAGGACCCTCTTGCAGAGCTTGTTAAGATAGAGCCTAAGGCTATAGGTGTTGGGCAGTATCAGCATGATATGAATAAAAAGAAGCTTGAAGAAGCCCTTGGCGCAGTGGTAGAAGACTGTGTAAACAGAGTGGGGTCGACTTTAAATACTGCTTCAGCTCCGCTTCTTTCCTATGTTTCAGGAATCAATGAACTATAGCAAAAAACATTGTTAACTACAGAGAAGAAAACGGTAAATTCAAGAATAGAAAAGAACTATTGAAGGTGTCTAAGCTTGGACCAAAGGCATTCTTACAGTGTGCAGGCTTTATGAGAATAATGGATGGAGACAATCCTCTTGACTCAAGCAGTGTTCATCCTGAGTCCTATAAGGCAGCAGAAGAGATCCTTTCTGCACTTGGCTATGATCTTTCTGCACTTAGAGGCGGAATTAAGGGCATAACCGTCGAGATTAAGAAGCATCCTGACTTAACGGCCAAGGTAGATGTAGGTGAACTTACTCTTAAGGATATTATAGAGTGAGCTTGAAAAGCCGGGAAGAGACCCTAGAGCAGATCTTCCTGCCCCTATCCTTAGAACTGATGTCTTAGACATGAAGGATCTAAAAGAGGGTATGGTTATGAAGGGAACCGTCCGCAATGTCATTGATTTTGGCGCTTTTGTCGACATCGGTGTACATCAGGATGGTCTTGTTCACATATCCGAATTATCAGATAAGAAGTTTGTAAAGCACCCGCTTGAAGTGGTGAGTGTTGGTGACATAGTTGATGTAAAAGTTATTGGAGTAGATATTCCTAAGAAGAGGATATCTCTAAGCATTAAACAGGCAAAGGGTTAAAAATGGCCATTTACGAGAGTTATTCAGAGGAGAGAGACCTTTAATATAGGCAAAGGACTGGGAGAAAAGGCTGAAAAGGGTGAGATTATCTGCCTGGAAGGGCGACCTTGGAGTTGGTAAGACCGTATTTACCAAGGGTTTTGCTGTGGGACTTTCGATAGAGGATAATATTGACAGTCCCACCTTTACTATAGTTCAGGAATATACAGAGGGAAGGCTTCCTCTCTATCATTTTGATGTATATCGTATAGGCGATATATCTGAAATGGATGAAATAGGCTATGAGGACTATTTCTACGGAGACGGAGTCTGCCTCATAGAGTGGGCTTCAAGAATAGAAGAACTCATTCCAAAATCAGCAGTACACATAAGAATAGAAAAAGATTTGGCAAAAGGCTTTGAATATAGAAGGGTAGTGGTAGAAGAATGAAAGTTTTAGGTATGGATACTTCAGGCTTGGTGGCATCAGTTGCAATAGTTGATGACGAGACTCTTGTGGCTGAATATACTGTTGAGCATAAAAAGACACATTCTACTACTCTTATGCCTATGCTTAGTGAAATAGTTAAAATGTCTGAGCTTGACCTTAAGGAAATAGACGCATTTGCCATAGCTGCGGGACCAGGATCATTTACAGGGCTTAGAATAGGCTCTGCCACTGTAAAGGGACTCGCCTATAGTCTAAATAAGCCTATTATTCCCTGTACCTACTCTTGCCGCCCTTGCCTACAATGTGCAGTTTTTTGACGGAATAATCTGTCCTATTATGGATGCGAGAAGAGAACAGGTCTATAATGGACTGTATACATTTAACAATGGTGAATTTACTGAGCTAAAAGAACAGAGAGCTTTTGGCTGTGGAGGAACTTTTAGCTGAGCTTAACGATGAATTTGCAGGAGAAAAAAATAGTTTTCTTGGAGACGAGGGTACCCTGTATATAAGCATAATATTGAAGAAGGGCTTGTAAACCCTCATTTCTTCGCCCCTGCCAATATTTCAAAACAAAAGGCAGGAAGTGTGGCAGTTTTAGGAAAAATGTATTATAATAGAGGTGTTATGGAAACTGCCCGAAAGCTCATGAGACCTGTATATCTTAGGCTTTCAGGCTGAGCGTGAAAGAAAATGAAAAAGAAACAGGAATCAAACAATAACTATGGATGTATTTGATATAGAAGAGTTAAAAGCCGGAGCATTGTAAAGAGGTAGCTGAGATTGAAAAAATCAATATTTTCACTGCCTTGGTCCGAAAGGTCATTTAGGGAATGTGTAGAAGGTGAAGATAAACACTATTTCTGTGCTATCGAAAAATGGAGAGGTAATAGGGTATTGCGACTACTGGGGAGTGCTTGACGAGGCTGAAATCTCGCAATGTTGCAGTAAGAGCAGATGCCAGAAAAAGAGGAGTTAGCGAGGCTTTGCTTAATAGACTGATTGAATATGGAAAATCAGATAAAAGGACAAGATTTTTTTATTAGATGTAAGAGTAGGAAATGAGGCTGCAATAAGCCTGTACAAGAAGCTTGGGTTTAAGGAAGACGGTAACCGTCCGAACTTTTATGATGAACCTAAGGAAGATGCCTTGCTTATGTCGCTTACAATCTGATATGATATAGTTATTCAGGGGTAGATTAGGCTTCGTTCTGCTTATTCAACCTTTGTATGTTGTATTTAACTGAGATTAAGGAGATTTAATGCTTGATATATGTTTATTAGGTACGGGCGGGATGATGCCTTTACTCTAACAGGTTCTTACCTCAGCTGCTTGCCAGATACAATGGAAACAGCGTACTTATAGACTGTGGTGAGGGAACTCAGGTTGCAGTTAAGAAGAAGGGATGGAGTGTAAATCCCATAGGTCTTATCTGCATAACTCATTTTCATGGTGACCATGTTGCAGGGATTCCCGGGACTTTTACTATCCATTGGCAATTCGGGAAGAACAGAGCCTATTACAATTTTAGGCCCAAAAGGAATAGAGAAGGTTATAAAGTCTTTATGCATAATTGCGCAAGAACTTCCCTTTGATGTTAACTTTGTTGAGATTGAGGGAGATGGCGGTAATTTCGAGTTTTTTGGAATGAAGATAGAAGCCTTTAAGCTAAAGCATAATGTGATTTGCTATGGGTATAATATAATAGTGGATAGGGCTGGCAGATTTTTACCTGAAAAGGCAAAGGAAAATGAGGTTCCGCTAAAATGCTGGAACAGGCTTCAAAAGGGTGAAACTGTTGAATATGAAGGGAAAACCTACACACCTGATATGGTTATGGGAGGAGAAAGGAAGGGACTTAAGGTTACCTACTGTACCGATACAAGACCTGTACCTATTATTGCGGAAATGGCTACGGATGCCGATTTATTTATATGTGAGGGCATGTATGGTGATTTGGAGTCTGCAAACAAGGCAAAAGAAAAGAAGCACATGACCATGCAGGAGGCCTGTGAGCTTGCCCAAACTGCTAAGCCTAAAAAAATGTGGCTTACGCACTACAGTCCTGCTATGGCGCATCCTGAGCAGTATATTAAAGAGGTCAGAGAAATCTTTGATGGTGTAAGGCTTGGAAAAGATGGTAAGAGTATAGATTTGATGTTTGTTGATGAGGAGTAAGGGGGATTTATGTATAAAAAAACGCAAAACCCAATTGTAGTTGGTATTGTAATGGCTCTTCTTGCCGTATTTATTATCGGTGGCTTCTTTTTGGTAAGAAGCATTGGACTTAAGAATTTAGAGCTAAAGAAGAGTAAAACTGAAGTAGAGAAGCTTATGGAGCTTAACCTCGATGATAATTATCCTGGAAGCGCCAGGGAGGTGCTTAAAAGTATACAACAGGATTCTTAAATGCTGTTACAATGAAGATTTGACTGACGAGCAGATTAAAAAGCTTGCTGAGCAGAATCAAAAACTCTTCGATGAGCAGCTTCTTGAAAAGAATCCTCTTGATCAGTATGTAGAAAAGCTTAAAAAAGACATTAAAGACTATAAGGATAAAAAGACCACGATAGCCAATATTGCTATTCAAGACCTCGCTGAAGCTGAAAGAGAAGAGCGTGGAGGCTATAAGTTCTGCAATCTCTTAGTATCTTATATAGTTAAAGACACCAAAGGGCTTAAGACCACCAATGAGAAATACTATTTAAGAGAAGATGATAAAGGAAGATGGAAGATTCTCTTTGGGAATTAACTACAAGACTTTTAGTTGACAACTATCATATTTGATAATAGACCGAGGTTAAACAAAAATCAAAACTATACGGATGATATTAGATAATGCTTCTGTAAGTATTATCAGACAGGTTTTGATACTTTTATTACTTGTAATGCATTAAAATTTTGAATCTTAGAGGTGGTGTCGAATCAATTTGGCACCCACATCGTTTCTAGCAATAAAGGGAAGATGTGAAAATATGAATATATTGCATTGAATCATCTCTGTGATGAGACAGCTGTGGCTGTAGTAAAGGATGGAAGGAAGGTGCTTTCAAATATTATTTCATCTCAGATTGAGATACATAAGCTATACGGTGGTGTTGTGCCTGAAATTGCATCAAGAAAGCATATAGAAAAGGTAATTCAGGTAGTGGATGAAGCACTTAAAGAAGCTTCGCTTACAATGGATGAAATAGACGCAGTTGCGGTTACCTACGGTCCCGGTTTGGTGGGAGCTCTTTTTGGTTGGAGTATCGGCGGCAAAGTCCATAGCGTTTTGCTCATAACAAGCCTCTTATTGGAGTACATCATATCGAAGGGCATATATCTGCTAATTACATAGAAAATGAGGAGCTTGAACCACCTTTTTTATGCCTTGTTGTATCGGGAGGCCACACCAATCTGGTTATAGTTAAGGACTATGGAGAGTATGAAGTTCTTGGTAAGACAAGGGATGATGCAGCGGGAGAAGCCTTTGACAAGGTTGCAAGGGCGATAGGGCTTGGTTATCCGGGAGGTCCTAAGATTCAAAAAGATATCTGAGGAAGGTAATAAAGATGCCATAGCTTTCCCTAGAGCTAAGGTGGCAGACAACCCATTTGACTTTAGTTTCAGCGGGCTAAAGTCTTCTGTTCTAAATTACATCAATTCCTGTGAAATGAAGGGGGAAGAAATCAATAAGGCTGATATAGCCGCTTCCTTTCAGGAGGCTGTAGTGGATGTACTTGTAAGTCATACAATATCAGGAGCAAAACAGCTGGGCTTTAAGAAAATAGCAATGGCAGGAGGGGTTGCTTCTAATGCAGTACTAAGAGAAGAGATGAAAGAGGCCTGTGAAAGAAGGGGATTCAAGTTCTATCATCCTTCACCTATATTGTGCACTGATAATGCCGCAATGATAGGGGCGGGCTACGCTTACTATGATTACAAAAAGGGACTGATTTCAGACCTGACATTAAACGCTGTCCTAGCCTTAAACTGGGGACAAAAGATAGTGCCGAGTGAATGATAGCAAATTACTATAAATAAAAACATGAAAAAGTTTAAAAATCTGCTTGACAAGATTTTTGCTTATATGTTAAACTGTTCTAGCTGTCACAGTTACGGACAGTCACTGGAGAGGTGTCTGAGTGAGCTGAAGAGCCGGTCTTGAAAACCGGTGATCCTGAAAGGGACCGTGGGTTCGAATCCCACCTCTCCGTTTTATATGGTTTATGTGTAAGCCTGGAGAAATACCCAAAGAGGTTGAAGGGCCTCCCTGGAAAGGAGTAGGTCGTTAGTAGCGCCAGGGTTCAAATCCCTGTTTTCTCCGTTGATTTTGCTGAAATAAAAACTTAAAAAGTTGTTGACATAAGCAAAATCGTGTGATAGAATGTTTGAGCTGAATTGCGAAGGCGATGAAGGCTAAGACAGAACCTGATAACTAAATAGTGAGACAATCTTGAAAAATTCAAACGAACGCGTATGAGTAGTAATACTTGTACACCTTTAAAAAACAGTAAAAATTATCGACTTTAGCCGGTCGATAACGGAATGAGCAAAGATTAAAGTCAGCTCATTTTGAACGAGGCAAACACTTTTTATGAGAGTTTGATCCTGGCTCAGGATGAACGCTGGCGATGTGCCCTAACACTATGCAAGTCGAACGGAGATTACAGACGGAAGTTTTCGGATGGAAGACTGTAATTCTTAGTGGCGGACGGGTGAGTAACGCGTGAGCAACCTGCCCTATACAGGGGGATAGCAACTGGAAACGGCTGGTAAGACCGCATAAGTCGGCGAGACCGCATGGTTTTGTCGGGAAATGAGCAATCAGGTATAGGATGGGCCCGCGTCCGATTAGCCAGTTGGCAGGGTAAAAAGCCTACCAAAGCAACGATCGGTAGCCGGACTGAGAGGTCGGACGTGCCACATTGGGACTGAGACATTTGCTCAAACTCCTACGGGAGGCGCAGTGGGGGATATTGCACAATGGAGGAAAACTCTGATGCGGCGACGCTGCGTGAGTGAAGAAGTATTTCGGTATGTAAAGCTCTATCAGCAGGGAAGATGATGACGGTACCTGACTAAGAAGCCCCTGCTAACTCACGTGCCAGCAGCCGCGGTAATACGTAGGGGACAAGCGTTATCCGGATTTACTGGGTGTAAAAGGGAGCGCAGGCGGTTTGGCAAGTTGAGAGTGGAAGCAGGGGCTCAACCCCCTGACTGCTCCCCAAAACTGTTAAACTTGAGTATGGGAGAGGCAGGCGGAATTCTAGTGTAGCGGTGAAATGCTTAGATATTAGGAAGAACACCGGTGGCGAAGGCGGCCTGCTGGACCAAAACTGACGCTGAGGCTCGAAAGCGTGGGTAGCAAACAGGATTAGATACCCCTGGTAGTCCACGCCGAAAACGATGAATACTAGGTGCTGGGAGGCATAAGCCTTTCGGTGCCGTCGCAAACGCATTAAGTATTCCACCGGGGAGTACGTTCGCAAGAATGAAACTCAAAGAATTGACGGGGACCCGCACAAGCGGTGGAGCATGTGGTTTAATTCGACGCAACGCGAAGAACCTTACCCGTCTTGAGATCCTCCTGAATACAGGGTACGCCTGTAGTCCTTCGGGACAGGAGAGACAGGTAGGGTGATGGTTGTCGTCAGCTCGTGTCGTGAGATGTTGGTTAAGTCCCGCAACGAGCGCAACCCCTATTTTTAGTAGCCAGCGGTTCGGCTGGGCACTCTAGAAAGACCGCCGAGGATAACTCGGAGGAAGGCGGGATGACGTCAAATCATCATGCCCTTATGACCGAGGGGCTGCACACGTGCTACAATGGCAGTTACAGAGGGAAGCGAAGGTGAGCCGGAGCAATCTCAGAAAGGCTGCCTCAGTTCGGATTGTAGTCTGCAACTCGACTACATGAAGCTGGAATCGCTAGTAATCGCGAATCAGAATGTCGCGGTGAATACGTTCCCTGGTCTGTACACACCGCCTCGTCACACTATGGGAGTCGAAATGCCCGAAGTCAGTGGCCTAACTGCAGGGAGGAGCTGCCGAAGGCAGGTCTGGTGACTGGGGTGAAGTCGTAACAAGGTAGCCGTATCGGAAGGTGCGTACTGGATCACCTCTTTCTAAGGAAGAAGAAGTAGGGGATTGTTTCACTCTCTAGTTATCAATGAGCAACGCGAGTTGCGAGTTTTGATAACGAAATATTTCTAGTGGCGATGCGTCTAGGGTCACACCCGTTCTCATCCCGAACACGAAGGTTAAGGCCTGAAAGTGACCGATGGTACTGCACTGGAGACGGTGTGAGAGTAGTGGCCGCTAGATTTGCGGGGCTTATAGCTCAGCTGGTTAGAGCGCACGCCTGATAAGCGTGAGGTCGATGGTTCGAGTCCATTTAAGCCTACCCAGGATAACATCCTGAAATGTACCTGAAAACTGCATACCGAACAAAAATATTTGCAAGCAAGTATGATTTAATTTAGAAGTTATACAGCTAGATATGAAACAACATCGAGACATTGAGTTTCTGATTAGCACGAGTTGAAAAACAAGTGTGATAGAAATTCAATAAAACAATGTATTTATTAAAAAGATTTAATACCGATACGCTAGTCAGATGTTAAATTAAAGAGAACCATGATGAGTTATCTAAAAGTTACCGTTGAGATGGGTCACTCGCAGAAATGCTTCGCATTTCACACTCGTGATAGCGCGTTTCGATGAAACGCACCACTGAGCATCGTCACCGCGCAGCGAGCTTGCACGGTGCTTACGCCTGTCGCCATCTCCCAACTCAAGGTCAAGTTTACAAAGGGCGCAGGGCGGATGCCTCGGCACCGTGAGCCGAAGAAGGACGTGATAAGCTCGCGAAAAGCTGCGGGAGGAGCAAATATCCATTGATCCGCAGGTATCCGAATGGGGAAACCCGCAGAAAGAATCTTGTCACCGTATGATGAATCCATAGTACATACGGAGGGAACCCGCGAACTGAAACATCTAAGTAGCCGGAGGAAGAGGAAGAAACATCGAATCTCTAAGTAGTGGCGAGCGAAAGGGGACGAAGCCCAAACCAAGGATTTATCCTTGGGGTAGAGGACCACATACGAAGCAGTAGGTAGCAGAACGGTTTTTGGGAAAGCCGGTCAAAGAGAGTGAAAGCCTCGTATGCGAAAACAGACTGTGATTCAGTGGTATCCGAGTACTACGGGACACGAGAAACCCGCAGGAAGCAGGGGGACCACCCCGAGGCGAAATACTACCTGGTGACCGATAGAGTATAGTACCGTGAGGAAAGGTGAAAAAGAACCCGAGGGAGAGTGAAAGAGAACCTGAAACCCTGTGTCTACAAGTGCGGAAGAGCGACCAACGCTCGACCGTGACTTTTGTAGAACGGTCCGGCGAGTTGCCGTTGCTGGCAGGTTAAGTACTTAAGGCTACAGGAGCCGAAGGAAACCAAGTCTTAACAGGGCGGTAAGTCAGTAACGGCAGACCCGAAACCGGGTGACCCACCCATGGCCAGGATGAAGTCTGCGTAAAAGTGGATGGAGGTCCGAACACGTCTGTTGAAAAAGGCGGTGATGAGCTGTGGGTAGCGGAGAAATTCAATCGAACTCGGAGATAGCTGGTTCTCCCCGAAATAGCTTTAGGGCTAGCCTCGGTATAGTCTAATGGAGGTAGAGCACTGAATCGCCGCGGGGCGTCAAAGTCTACCAATGCGTATCAAACTCCGAATGCCATATAGATGTTTACCGAGTCAGACTCATGAGATAAGTCGGACAGTCGAGGAAACAGCCCAGACCATCTGCTAAGGTCCCAAAGCGTATGTTAAGTGGTAAAGGATGTGGGGTTTCGAAGACAACTAGATGTTGCTCAGAAGCAGCCATTCATTCAAAGAGTGCGTAATAGCTCACTAGTCGAGAGGTCCTGCGCCGAAAATGTCCGGGGCTGAAACATAACACCGAAGCAATGGAATATACCGTAAGGTATGTTGGTAGGGGAGCATTGATAACACGAAGAAGCGGTACCGTAAGGAGTCGTGGAGAGTTATCAAGAGAGAATGCCGGAATGAGTAGCGAGATGAAGGTGAGAACTTCAGGCCGTATATCCAAGGTTTCAGGGTAAAGCTGATCTTCCCTGGGGAAGTCGGGACCTAAGCTCAGGCTGAGAAGCGTAGGCGATGGACAACTGGTTGATATTCCAGCACCTCTGGCTGTCAGAAATGTGGGGACACGGAAATTCAGGAAGTGCCTGTAAAGGATTCAGGTGCAAGATGGTTTGGCGCTTGCAGGCAAATCCGCCCTCGCAAGTGGACTGTGTGATGCGGACCGAAATATAGCAGGGAAGCTTCTGGGAGAGCCGTCGAGAAAAGCCATTGTGCAGATGCAGAGCCCGTACCGTAAACCGACACAGGTGGATGGGGAGAGTATCCCAGGCCGGCGGGAGAAGCATTGTTAAGGAACCCGGCAAAAATGGCCCGTAAGTTCGCTGATAAGGTGCCTGCAGAGATACAGGCTGCAGAGAGAATAGGTTTCAAGCAACTGTTTAGCAAAAACACAGGTCTATGCGAAACCGGAATGATGTATGTGGGCTGACGCCTGCCCGGTGCTGGAAGGTTACGGGAGTGCTGAGGAGCAATCCGAAGGTACGAACTTAAGCCCAGTAAAACGGCTACTGTAACTATAACGGTCCTAAAGGTAGCAGGAAATTCTTTGTCGGGTAAGTTCCGACCCTGCACGAAAAGGGCGTAATGGATTTGAGCGCTGTCTCAACAATGCACCAGTGAAATTAAGTACCAGTGAAGATGCTGGTTACCTGCGCCAAGACGGAAAGACTATGGAGCTTTTACTCCATCTTGGTACTGGGATTAGATATACGATGTACAGGATAGGTGGGAGACTAAGAAGCAGGGACGCCAGTTTCTGCTGAGTCAATGTTGGGATACCACCCTTCGTGTATCTGGTTTTCAACCTTTGCCCGTTATCCGGGCAGGGGACAATGCCAGGAGGGAGTTTGACTGGGGCGGTCGCCTCCGAAAGTGTATCGGAGGCGCTCAAGAGTTCCCTCAGAATGGTTGGAAACCATTCGCAGAGTGTAAAGGCAGAAGGGGAGCTTGACTGCGACACCGACGGGTGGAGCAGGTACGAAAGTAGACAGTGATCCGGTGGTATGTAAGTGGAATGCCATCGCTCAACGGATAAAAAGCTACCCGATAACAGGCTTATCACTCCCAAGAGTTCACATCGACGGAGTGGTTTGGCACCTCGATGTCGGCTCATCGCATCCTGGGGCTGTAGTAGGTCCCAAGGGTTGGGCTGTTCGCCCATTAAAGCGGTACGCGAGCTGGGTTCAGAACGTCGTAGACAGTTCGGTCCCCTATCTGGCGCAGGCGCAGGATATTTGAGAGAGCCGTCCTAGTACGAGAGGACCGGGATGGACGAACCGCTGGTAGACCAGTTGCAGTGCCAGCCGCACGGCTGGGAAGCCAAGTTTGGCAGGGATAAACGCTGAAGGCATCTAAGCGTGAAGCCCTCCAAGATAAGATATCCCATAGCGTAGGCTAATAAGACCCCTTAGAGAGTATGAGGTTGATAGGTCAGTGGTGTAAGCAGAGTAATCCGTGTGCCTTCTGATACTAATAGGTCGAAGGCTTGACCAAAGAAAGGAAAAGAGATGTTGTATTCGGTTGCAGTTTTTCAAGGTATATTTATTCCTCAACAGCTCAATGGTAGAGCGCACGGCTGTTAACCGTGATGTTAGCTAGTTCGAGCCGACATCTAGATGTGGGAGTTATGGCTCTCATGGTCAAGTGAGCTAAGACACCGCCCTTTCACGGCGGTAACAGGGTTCAAATCCCTGAGTCACTTTTGGTTCTTTAGCTCAGTTGGTTAGAGCAACCGGCTCATAACCGGTCGGTCCTGGGTTCGAGTCCTCGAAGAACCATTTTTATTTAATCAAATTTCATATGAAATTTTTATTATTTTTGGGATCTTAGCTCAGCTGGGAGAGCATCTGCCTTACGCAGAGGGTCACAGGTTCGAGTCCCTGCAGGTCCCATTACCGCATTTTAGTAGTATGCAGTGTGGCGGAATTGGTAGACGCCCGGACTTAAAAATCCTGTGGGTAGTAATACCTGTACCGGTTCGACCCCGTCACCGGCATTACAAAAGGAATAGGGCGCAGATATTATATCTGTGGCTATTTTATGTTGTTATACAATTTTTCTTATAAACTATTTTTATCTATGGACATATGCTATCATTATATTATACTAGGTAATAAGAACTTTTGTTCTGTTTAATATAGTATTTTTATTTTGATTTGACTTACATTATTTTTGGAAAGTGCAAGCTTTGTGTTAAAATGTCTTTCTTTTATTTTTGTGGAGATATAAAGTTTGTAAGCGAGATAGAAAAAGATGTGGAAAAATAATACGGGAGCTTAAGATGCTTGGAAATGAAGCTTTTAATGGAATTTTTTAAGGAAAATTTTCGCCTGATGAAACTGATGAAGAAAAGATGGAGGAAAAGCGCTCGTAACCAGCCATTAGAAAGCCTGCACAATCTGATTCCGTTATCTGCTTAATCGATCCTTTAGAAAACAAAGGGAAATGGAAGGTACGAAAAAGAAAGTATTGAGAGGAGCTCCAAGCGCCGTGTGGCTGAGAGCGAGCCTTATTCCACCTTCCGTCAGATGAGAATTTTAGGCTAGAAGGCTGGTTTACAGTGATTGGTATCTTGGGATACTGAGACCTTTTCTAAAACAGGCAAAAGTTCAGGAGGACTTTAGTGACGATGCAGACAAAGTCTATCCTTTGGGAAGCCTACTATACTACCTATGATAGGATGAATGATAATCAGCTTAGGGACCTATTTTACTTGGAGGACAAAGTTAGGAATTCTAATGTAACGGATATATCTGTATCCTACTTGTTTTTGTTATGTATATGAACTATTAAACGGGATAGGTACAAGTGTGCAGAAGAAACCATTGAAAAGCTAATATATATATGGACTGAGTTTAGAAAATATGATGACAGTATAGATGGACATTTTCGAACCTGGATAAGGGACTACTATATTGTAAAACCATAATGAACTTCAACATGATTTTTCGTATTATAGAGACTTGATGCCAATTAATTACTATGGTTTTGAACCCCGCTTATATGCTGAAATGACGGACTTTAAGTGGAAGAGTTTAAAAGCAGTTGAAATTTTTCATCTTTTTAGGATAACTGACGGACAGTTTTATAAATCCGGCAATCAGGAGATTATCGAAAAATGTGCCTGCTTTGTACTTGAGAGACTTTCACAGACTTTGAATGAGGCTGAAACAGATATCAAAAAATTGTTCACAGCTAAACAAAGTGAGATTATATACTCTTTCTTTAGAGGAGCAGTGGTTAAGCCTTCTAACTTTTTTGAGCAGGTTGTCCCGCTTGATGGTATTGAGACCTATAAATACAATGGAAAGTCACGTAAAATAGATGCTCCTGACATAGAAAATACAAAGTCTATTGTGGGATACATATTAAAGCTACTGAAGTTAATGAGAGAAAAATGTTCTGGCTCAAAGAGAAGTCTACAGCCTCCTGCGATTAAACAGGGTGGAGAAATGCTTTTTCAATGATAAAAGTGATTATGGTTACTATGCCGGCAGACTATATTTCTAAGTTAAGCTCCTGGAAAGAGAAAAATGCTTGAGGCATTGTATGAAAGATAGTTTTGAAGAAAACTATAATTCAGGCAATTTCTGACTTTATAAAAAGAGGAAAAACATAGTAACAAAAATGGCAAACTTGAAAATAATTGCTTCATTGAGATAGACCTCAGCAAAATCAAAGATATTGAAAGAGACCATATTGAAAACTGCTAAAAGGCTCATTCTTGAAGAGGATATCGAAAGAGATGAGAGGACAACTATCAGAAATATATAATTGTAAGAAGAATTATAGACAGCAAGAAATAAACTTAATTAACAAAGCTGAAGTACAATCTAATAATGAAAGTGATATTAAGTCAAAAATGATGCAAATGTCAGCAAATACCATTATCATCTATAAGTCAAATCTCTAAAAATAGATGCGGTACATATAGTGGATGGAAGTTACGAAAATGAAAGTCAAGTCAATTGACAATTAAATATATTTGATTTTCGCTAAAGCAACAACAACTGATGAAGGTAATAAGCCTGAAATTGAAACTAAACATTATGATAATGCTGAGCTAATCAGTCGCCAAGCAGTTATAAATGTCTTGTCGAACGAGGCAAAAGACCTGATTTACATCTGCAAATGGTGAAAAACAGGTTTTCAAATTATGAACTTTTGTTGAAGAAATAAATGAGAAAGGCACTTGAAATAACAGGTGATAACCTGATTGAATATGTATCAGGTGAGCTCACAGATTTATGAAGATTATTTAGATGAAGTAAAAAGAGGCAGTTGGAGGAAGGTATATGAATGTAACAGACAGAATACCGCTTAGAATAGCAAACGCCCCGCTAAATTTCTATGGAGGAGTTGTGCCACGCACTCGGCTTAGCTATATAACGGTAGTAGGAAAGATGAAATAGATGACACTTTTAAATGATATTGAAATGATATCCGAAGGAGGTGCTTCATTTCGATTTGTTGTTGGGAAACATGGAGCTGGTAAGAGTTTTTTGCGCAGACCATTCGTAACTATGCTATGGAAAGGGGTTTGCAGTGGTGGATGCTGACCTTTCACCTGAGCGAAGGCTTGTAGGCAATAAGGGTGATGGGCTCGCTACTACAAAGAGCTTATGAAAAACCTCTCCACTCAAACCTCTCCTGATGGAGGTGCCTAAGTCTCTTGCTTTAGCAAATGGATAAATGCACTTTAAAACTGAAGTGATGATAGAAAACTCACTAACCGCCGACAGTGAGAAGCTTTAACGGACTGGTTGAGATTAAGATTCATCAGACAGTAAATGAGCTTGGAAACCATAGTACATGGCTTTGATTTTGCAAGGATAATTTCTTTACTGGAAGGCTGTAGTTACTGAGGATGAAGAACTTAAAAGCAGAACCCAAAATGGCTTAGAGGAGAGTATGGGACTAAGACAGAGGCTATAGTGGAGCTTGGAGTTGCGTCATTATAAATGATGATGACTGGTATGAGTATATTAAGCTCTTTTCTATGTTCGTAGTAAAGGCAGGGATATAAGGGGATGATAATGATGATTGATGAACTCGTCAATTTATTTAAGATTCCCAATTCTATATCAAGGCAAAATAATTATGAGATAAATCTTAACAATATACAATGATATAATGCAGGGGCAAGGCAAGTACTTGGGAGTGATAATGGGAGGTACACCTCAGTGCGTGGAGGATACAAGAAGAGGTATATTTAGCTATGAGGCACTTAGGTCGAGGCTTGAAAGCAGTAGATTTTCTGACGGAAGTACAAGAGATTTGCTCTCTCCTATTATAAGGCTAAAACCTCTTACCCCTGAAGAAATGTATTTTCTTATCTGTAAGCTAGAAAAGATTCACGCTCAGGTGTACAAGTATGAGGCAGGGCTTAGCTCTGAAACCCTGCAGTATTTTATAAAAACTGAATTTAGCAGGGGTAGGAGCAGGACAGAATATAACTCCTCGTGAGATAATAAGGGATTTTATTGAGATACTTAACATCCTTCTTCAAAACCCTGACAAAACCCTTGAGGGCATACTTGGAGGGGATGATTTTAACTATGCTAAGTCAAGCGAAGATACTGAGGAAATAAGAAGCGAATTTAAGGGATTTGAGGTATGAGTACATTTGAGCAGCTTGCTCCTTTTATACAGGATTATATCTATAGAAATGGCTGGGAAGAGCTAAAGGGAAATACAGGTTGCGTACTGTGATGTTATATTTAATACTGATTCTAATCTTCTCATAGCTACACCTACCGCATCGGGTAAGACGGAGGCGCTTTTTCTTCCGGTCATCACAAAGCTACAATGAACCATCTGAAAGTGTAGGGAGTCTTATACATAGCCCGCTTAAGGCTCTTATTAATGACCAGTTCGCCTCGTATTGAGGAGTCGCCTGGGAGGCCCTATATTCCTGTTACTAAGAGCATGGGAGATGTGTCTGACAATGTCAAGAATAAGTCGCTTAAAAAGCCTTCAGGTATATTACAGACTACACCTGAATCCCTTGAAGCAATGTTAATGAGAAGGAAAGAACAGGCGGTTAAACTATTTTCTGATTTGAGATTTATCATAATTGATGAGGTTCATAATTTCATAGGTGAGGAAAGAGGAACTCAGCTTATTTCTCTGCTTGAAAGGCTTCAAAAGCTATACCGGTGTGATTCCTGTAAGGATAGGACTATCTGCAACACTTGGGGATATAGAGGGTGCAGAAGACTGGCTAAACGGCGGTACAGAAAGAAAGTGTATTACTCCTGATACCGGTGTTAAAAGGCGGAGAGCAGTGGTAATGGTGGAGCATTTTTATGAATTTGCCTTTCAGGAAAAAGATAAGAAGAACGAAATATCCTTTCTACGATAATCTATATGAGCTAACTAAAGGGAAGAAGAGCATTGTATTTTCAAATGCGCGCTCTGAGGTAGAAAAAAACATTGTTAACCTTAAGGACGTGGCTAAAAAAAGAGGAGAGCCTGATGTGTTTATGGTTCATCATGGCAGTATTTCTGCATCTGACAGGGAGTTTGTGGAAGAAACAGATGAGGCTGTCTGACTTCTACCCTTGTTACAGGTGCGACTGTTACCCTTGAGCTGGGTATCGATTTGGGGGATTTGGAGAGAATAATACAAGTGGGCTGTCCTAAGTCTGTTGCCAGCCTATCTCAAAGACTTGGAAGAAGCGGGAGACGAAGCGGAGTTTCAGAGATGTGCTTTTTGTTTGAAGAGGAAAAGCGAAGTGAGTCCACTGAGTTCTATAAGGCGATAAATTGGAGCTTTATTAAGTGTATAGCTTTAATTGAACTATATAGGGAAAATTATATAGAGCCGGTGCTGCCTGAGCGATATCCATTTGGTATACTCTACCACCAGACTATGAGTTTTTTATATAGCAGAGGTGAGGCAAGTCCGGAAGTTTTGGCGCAGTCACTCCTTAGTGAATATGCTTTTAGATTTGTTACGCAGGAGGACTACAAGGAACTCTTGAGGTATCTCCTTAAGATAGGTCATATCGAGAGAACTGAAAATGGTGGGTTTATCCTAGGAACTGAAGGAGAAAAGGTAGCAAATCATTATGATTTTTACTCAGTATTTGAATCTGATGTGGAATATTCTGTAAGAGAGGGCTCACACGAAATAGGTACTCTTACAAGGCTTATGCAGCCTGATACAACCTTTGTTCTGGGGGGAAAGAGCTGGATGGTTACAGAAATAGATAAGGAGAATAAGAATATCTATGTAAAGAGTGCCGAGGGTAAGCCGCCTACAGTCTGGGATGGAACAGGAGAGGTTATTGAGCATACGAGAGTACTTAAGAAAATGAAGGAGATAACTAACAACTGACTGTAAGTATCCTTATTTGGGAGATGGAGCAAAGAAGCGGCTTACTGAAATAAGGCAGGCGGAAAGAGGTGCAGGGGCTTGAATCTAAAGAAATCTTTGAAATATCTCCGGATACCTACGGGATATCTCTGTGGTTAGGCACAAGAGCACTTAATTCCTTAGACTATATCTTAAATAAACTCCTGCCTGATAGAAAATTTGTAGAGCCTTACTGGCCGTTTTTAATAGTTAAAAATGTAAAAAAGAATGAACTTGTGGATGCACTTGATTACATAAGAAAAAATGATGTTACGGAAAGAGATTATATTGTTCCTAGAGATGCTAAAACCTTTGGAAAGTATAATGACTTTGTACCAGAAAATCTCTTAATCAAGCAGTATGTTGACAGATATACTGATGTGGTGGAAATGAAAGAGAGATTGGGTTATAAAAAGTTCTCTTTTTAAGAATGTATTAGAAGGTAAGTTAAAAGACTCTGAAGGATTGATTGACTTGAAGGCTTTTGATATAAAGAAAGTCTAGCTACTGGAAAAGCATTAGATTGGACTGAGAAAGTTAGATGAAAATAAGGACTTTGTCAGACTATTGTAAGGAAAAGTTTGGCACAAAGGTTTATAGATTGTCTTTATCCACAGGCTGTAGCTGCCCAAACAGGGATGGAAGGGCAGGAAGAGGTGGTTGCAGCTTTTGCTCTGAGGGCGGTTCCGGGGAATTTGCCACCAAGGTAAAGCCGATAGAAGAACAGATTGAAGAGGCAAAAGATAGGGTGAAAAGCAAATTTCCAAAGGACATAAAGGAAGAAGACAAGAAGTATATTGCGTATTTTCAGTCATTTACGAATACTTACGGAGATGTAGACAGACTTAGTGGGATTTTTAGGACTGCTATCTTAAGAGATGAGATTGCCGCTATATCTATTGGTACAAGGCCTGACTGCTTGGAAGGTGATATGCTTGACCTCTTGGACGAGCTTAATAAAATAAAGCCTGTATGGATAGAACTTGGCTTACAGACGATTCACGAAGACAGCGCAAAGGCATTTAACAGGGGCTATAGTTTGCCTGTGCTTTAATAAGGCTTATATGGAGCTTAAAAAGAGAAATATTGAAGTGATAGTCCATGGATTTCTAGGCTTACCGGGCGAAACGGATAAAGATATGTATGAAACTGTCAGGTATTTAGCAAATCTCAGTCCTAAGTTAGACGGAATTAAGCTCCACCTCCTACATATATTAAAGAATACCAGACTAGAGGGAATATAGGAAAAGCCTTTTAAGATACTAAGCCTTGATGAATATACTGAAATTCTTATAAACTGTCTTAGAATCCTGCCTGAAAGCGTGGTGATTCACAGGATGACGGGAGACGGCGATAAGAGGCTTCTGGTAGAGCCACTTTGGAGCGGTGATAAGAAAAGGGTGCTAAATACCATAAATAAGGCTATTAGAGAAGCTAAAAAGATAAATTATAAGTGTCTGAAGAACATCATGATGGAGACACTGCCAATTAGGTATTTCTTGGGATATTATAAGTATCTTAAGGATATCATAATAGAGAGACTGTCCGATTAGGTTAATTTACAGGATATTGACACTAATGTAGTTAAACAAAATACTTATTGGAGAAAATAATGGCAAAGAATAATTATTATGCGGTAAGAATAGGAAAGACTCCCGGTATATATAAAACCTGGGAGGAGTGTAAGAGCTCAGGTTATAGGCTATAAAGGGGCTATATATAAGGGATTTGCAGAAAAGCAGGATGCAGAAGACTTTTTAAGAGGAGGATTATCTGCTTCTAGCACTGATGCAGCAAGTGATAATGATGAAAATCCGCAGGTAGAGCCCTCTGTTAGTGAAATAACCGCTTATGTGGATGGAAGCTTTAGCAGTGGGAAGAGTTTTGGCTGTGGCTGTATTATACTTAAAGACGGAGAGATAATAGCTGAAATATCAAAGGCCTATGAGGATGAAGAGCTTGCCACAATGAGAAATGTGGCGGGAGAGATAAAAGCTTCTGAACTTGCAATGCAGTATGCCCTAGACAATGGCTATACATCCTTAAGCATCTACCACGATTATCAGGGATAGCAAGCTGGTGTCTCGAGAGTGGAAGACTCACAAAGCAGGAACAATAGCATATAAGCAGTTTTATGATGATATAAAAGATAAGCTTAAGGTCCATTTTATCAAAGTCAAGGGCCATTCAGGTGATGAATACAATGAAATAGTTGATAGGCTGGCTAAAAAGCACTGGGAATTGAGTAGACAAATGTGCAGAATTCTCATAAAAATCGAACAATAAAAATATAAAAAGTGTTGACATCATAAGTTAATCTCATGTATAATATTCCTTGCTTGATTGCAAAACACTTAAGAAATTTCGGGGTGTGGCTCAGTTTGCAGAGTACTTTGATTTGGGATCAGGTCGCAGGTTCGAACCTGTCACCCTGACTTGCTTCTAAGTTTTGTAATAAGCGAAAAATAAATATTACTTGTTTTGCGGGTGTGGTTCAATGGTAGAACACCAGCCTTCCAAGCTGGATACGTGGGTTCGATTCCCATCACCCGCTTTCATTTTGATTATTATTCAAAATGGGTTTGTACCGATAGCTCAGTTGGATAGAGCAACGGCCTTCTAAGCCGTGTGTCGGGGGTTCGAATCCCTTTCGGTACACTTAAGCTAGTCGGATTAAATATATGGTGGGTATAGTGTAGTTGGTTAACGCGCCAGATTGTGGTTCTGGATACCGAGGGTTCGAGTCCCTCTACCCACCCTTAGAGTGCAAAGGCGAGAGTCTTTGTATTTTTTGGGCTATAGCCAAGCGGTTAAGGCACGGGACTTTGACTCCCGCATCGACGGTTCGAACCGGCTAGCCCAGCCATGCGGATATGGCGGAATTGGCAGACGCGCCAGATTTAGGTTCTGGTGGGAACCCCCGTGCAGGTTCAACTCCTGTTATCCGCAGACTACCGGACTTTATTGCATCTTGCATGAAGTTCGGTTTTTATATATGTTCAAGTATCGAAATTAAAACTTCGATGGGACTTGTTTTGATAAGAGAAGCTATGGTGGCTCTATATCATTCTTATTCGTTAAAAAGTGTCTGCTATAAGAACGTTTATGGATAAGACAACAAAAAAATATTGCTCTGCAAATAGGAGAGCAGTGATGAAAGACTTGATGAAAAAGTTTAGCATGAAAGAATTTATCTGGATGACCATTGGTATCGAGATTATGGTAATTGGTATTTATTTCTTTAAGTTTCCAAATAACTTTTCTTTCGGGGAGCTACATGGTATAGCGGTTATTTTTATCGAAGCATACCGTTGGATTTTTAACCAAGGGAAATATATAGTAATCTTCAATGTTTTGCTCCTTATTATAGGATTTTTGTTCTCGGAAAAGAATTTGGACTAAAAACAGTGTATTGTTCGCTGGTTATGTCTTTTCTCACTGCAGGGACTTGAATACATGTTCCGCTTAAGGGCCTCTTACCAATGAAACGATAATGGAGCTTGTATATGCTATTTTCCTTCCCTGCATAGGAAGCGCAATATTGTTTAATATAGGTGCTTCATCCGGAGGTACTGATATACTGGCGATGTTGCTTAAAAAGTACACTCCATGAACATAGGTAGTCGCGCTTATGTCTGCTGACTGTATACTCATGACCCTTACCTTTCCCTATTTATGGAATCAAGACAGGACTTATGTCAATGCTTGGTCTTGGCGTAAAGGCTTTTGTTATAGACAACGTAATTGGAAAAGTATTAACCTATGCAAGTATATAAATATTGTATGTAATGATCCTGATCCTATAACAAAGTTTTATAGGGTAAGAGTTAAACCGTTCTGCTACAGTAGTTGATGCCAAGGGTGCGTATTCAGGACAGCATAAGTTTATGAGTGCTTACTGTGTTAACAGAAGACAGGCGGTTCTTTAAAGAAATTTCCTTAGGGAAACTGAGCCTACTGCTTTTATTATAATTACAAGCACAAGTGAAATTGTTGGAAAAGGATTTATGAGAATATAGGAGAGAATCTATGGGAAAAATACTTTGGAACAGATGGATTCAGAGGGGAAGCTAACGTGTGATCTAACAGTAAATCGATGCATTTAAGGTTGGAAGATTCCTAGGTTATTACTACGGAAAGGAACACAAAGCAAAGATAGTAATCGGAAAAGATACCAGAAGGTCAAGCTATATGTTTGAATATGCCCTTGCAGCAGGACTTACCGCAAGTGGGGCAGATGCTTATCTTTTGCACGTTACAAGTACTCCAAGTGTTTCCTATGTGGTAAGAACAGAGGAATTTGACTGCGGTATTATGATATCTGCAAGCCACAATCCTTTCTATGATAACGGTATAAAGATAAACGAAACGGCTATGCTGGAGGCTGAGGTTGAGGCTCTTATAGAAGAGTACATTGACAGAGAAGAAGATAATATTCCTCTTGCAACTGGAGAGAATATCGGCAGAACTGTTGACTATGTGCTTGGAAGAAACAGATATCTGGGATATCTTATTTCACTTCCTACCAAATCCTTTAAGGATGTGAGAGTAGGACTCTGACTGTGCAAATGGTTCTGCAGCATCAGATAGCAACAGCGGTATTTAAGGCGCTTGGAGCTAAGACCTATGTTATAAATGCAGACCCTGATGGTACTAATATCAACACTGAATGCGGTTCAACCCACATAGAGAAGCTTCAGGAGTTCGTTAGAGAGAAGAATCTTGATATAGGCTTTGCATATGACGGAGATGCGGACAGATGCCTTGCTGTAGATGAAAACGGTAATATTATAGACGGTGATGCTATTCTCTACATCTGTGGTTCATACCTTAAACACAAGGGTGAGCTTGACAACGATACAGTAGTTACAACTGTTATGTCCAAATATGGGACTGTACAAGGCTTTTGATAAGCTTGGAATTAGATATGAAAAAGACACTGATGTAGGCGACAAGTATGTGAGTGGAAAATATGGTTGCAAAATGGCTATTCCTTAGGGAGAACAGTCAGGCACATTATCTTTTCGGAAAGTATGCATACCACAGGGAGACGGTGTACTTACTCACTTAAAGATAATGGATGCAATGCTTATCAGTAAGAAAAAGATATCAGAGCTACAGAAGGCTTTTAAGGGTTTATCCTCAGCTGCCAGTTAACTTGAAAGGTTACTGACAAGGACCTTGTAATGAATGATGAAAGGTTTTAAAGCTAAAGGACGAGGCTGAAGCAGGACTTAATGGAGATGGAGAGTGCTTTTAGAAAAGAGTGGCACTGAACCTCTTATAAGAGTTATGGTAGAAGCAGGAAGTGATGAGAAATGCAAAGAGGCAGTGACAAAGATAATCGATACTATTAAAGCATGCTATATTTTATGATACAAGGTCGACCTATATCTTATAGTAAAAAGCTAAGCAAAATGTCTCATACCATTGAAAAACTTGAGAATTGATATAGTATTGAAACAGTTACGCTTTTTGAGGCGATAACTGCTTTCTTTATGCTTAATGTGAGGTAAAAATGGCAGGGAATAATAGAAAAACAGCAAACAAAAGTAATAGAAAAAGCAGTAAAAAGCAGGACTTCAACAAAGAAGGCTGCAGTAAAGAAGGCAGGTACAAGGAGAAATTCTCGTAATAAGCAGGTTGAAGTTGAAAGAGAAGGCTTTTTATCAGAGAACAAATATGAATTATTATTTCATATTTACCAGCGTCATCTCAATTGTGCTTTTTACTTTCAAATTTTAATCTGGTTGGGCCTGTAGGAAGAGGATTAATAGCTTTTTGGGTCGCATAGGCGTGATTACGATGGATATTTCCCATTCTATGTTTTCTTTGCGTCTATTTTTATGCTGGCCAATGTAGGCAACAGAAGAGTCAGAAATAAAATTTTGGCTAGTGCAGGCTTGCTTTTAGCTCTTGGAGGGATATTTGAGCTTGCTTCCTATGGAGACCTAAGTGACATTCCTTGAAAGTCCTTATACACGATGTCTGTGGATAATAAAAACGGAGGAGGTTTCTCGGAGGTGCTCTTGCTAAGATATTTAACCTTGGTCTTGCGCAGGTTGGAGCCTATCTTTTGCTAATAGCGATAATTATAATGTTTGTTATTTATTTAACGGGAAGGCTCATAACCTCTGCTATAAACGACAGGGTGGCAGAAACCAGGGAGACTATCGCGGAATATAAGAATGAGGCTATGCTTGACGCTAGGGCAAAGGCGGAGGAGAAGTTAGCAAGAAGAAAAGAGCTTAGGGAAATAAGAAGGGCTGAAAGAGAGAGAATAAGACAGGCCAGAGCCGAAGAGGATGAGAGAGCTTAGGCAGGAGGAAATGGATAGAAAGAGGCTCATTTTCTGAGGAGATTATTCAGGAGAGGATTAAGGCAAATATAGAGAATAAAAAGAAGCTTGAAGAGGCTGCAAAGCAGGAAGAAGCTAAGAAAGAAGAGGAAGAAGCAGCTACAAAGGAGAAGTCTGCAGATATGGATAAAGAGACTGTAGATGATTCTCCTATCGGAGAAGCTAAAGTGTCTGAAAAGAAAGAGGTGCCCAGTAGTGAAAATCAAAAACAACAGAGGAAGCTGTAAATATTAACAAAGAGGTAGAAGTAAAGGAGGTAGGCGAGACTGAAAAATCTCAGCTTTCTTTCCTGATTCATAGGGCAAATGAGGATAAGAAGATTTCTGAGGGCAAAGAAGATGAGTTTTACTTAAAAGAAATCAATGATAAGTTCGGTGATGGGGAAGGATTGTGGAAGCCGGAAGGAGAAGAAGGAAAGATTGATGAAGGGCTTTGATAATATAACAGAGCCTAGTAGTATAGCAGAGTCTGATGATAAATCAGAGCTTGGAGGTATAGAAGAGTCTGAAGTAAAGTCTGAAGCTTTGACTGAAGAAGAGGATAAGGAAGATTTAGAGGATGAAGAGAAAAATGAAGTGGATTCCCATAAGTTGACGAAAAATTATTACGAAACAGACGAGAGTGACTATGAAGAGGATATAGATGAATACGAGGACTTGCTGGATGATGAGGATGAAGAAGAGCAGTTCCTCAAAGGTCTATTCTTGAAATTGAAAAAGAGAGGTCCTTGAAAAGAAAAACCATAACCGGAAACAAGGCTTTGAGTCTTCTATTTGGAGATGGTAATGGTTACAGATGCTCGGGGTCAATGGATATTTCAAATATTCCTGAAAAGAAGGAGAATTCCTATAACAGATAGAAGAGATGATGGCATAGAGCCTCTTATTCCGGATATATCTAGTAGAATCCACCTGAACCGCCTAAGCCTTATGTATTTCCCTCCTATCAGCCTTTTAAGTAAGGCTGGGGAGTGATGAGGGAAGGAATCAGTGATGAGGAGCTTCACGAAACTGCAAGAAAGCTTCAGGATACCCTAACCGCTTTCGGGAGTAAATGTAAAGGTAACTGATGTCAGTTGTGGACCATCTGTAACAAGGTATGAGCTTCAGCCTGAACAGGGGGTTAAGGTAAGCAAGATAACTGCACTTACTGATGATATTAAGTTAAATCTTGCGGCCGCTGATATTCGTATAGAGGCGCCGATTCCGGGAAAGGCAGCAGTCGGAATAGAAGTACCTAATAAAAAGAATCTTATGGTGTACTTTAGAGATTTGATTGAGAATAAAGACTTTAATGAACACCAGTCAAAGCTTGCCTTTGCTGTGGGTAAGGACATAGGCGGGCAGACCATGATATCTGATATAGCAAAGATGCCGCATCTTCTCATTGCGGGTGCAACAGGCTCAGGTAAGTCAGTATGTATCAATACGCTTATTATGAGCATACTTTACAAGGCTAAGCCTAGTGAGGTCAAGCTTATTATGGTGGATCCTAAGGTGGTTGAGCTTTCTGTATATAACGGTATACCCCATCTTTTGCTCCCTGTAGTAACCGATCCTAAGAAGGCGCAGCAGCTCTTAACTGGGCAGCGTTGCGAAATGAACAGGCGCTACAAGCTTTTTCTCCGACATGAAGGTTAGAGAAATAAAGGGATTTAACAAAAAGGTGGGAAAAGATTCACCTGAATGGATGCCTCAGATAGTGATAATAGTAGATGAGCTCGCTGACCTTATGATGGTTTCATCAAAGGAGGTTGAAGAGGCTATCTGCCGTCTTGCTCAGCTTGCAAGAGCAGCAGGTATCCATCTAGTAATTGCAACCCAGCGCCCAAGTGTAAACGTCATCACAGGCCTTATTAAAGCAAATGTACCTTCAAGAATAGCCTTTGCCGTATCTTCTCAGGTAGATTCAAGGACAATACTTGATGGAGCAGGAGCAGAAAAAGTCGCTAGGTAAGGGGCGATATGCTTTTCTTCCTTCAGGATATCCTAAGCCTGTGAGAGTTCAGGGTGCCTTTGTTTCGGATAATGAGGTCTCTGATGTAGTTGAGTTTATCAAAGAGAACAATGATCCTGCTCACAAGGCAGCAGACATTACAGAGCAGGTAAACGCAGCTGCTCAGGTAGAGAGTATCAAAGAAGGAAACTCATCTGCTGAAGAGGATGATGGCTATGATGAGTATTTTGAAGAAGCCGGAAAACTAATTATAGATAAAGATAAGGCTTCTATAGGTATGCTCCAAAGAGTGTATAGAATAGGGTTTAACAGGGCCGCAAGAATCATGGATCAGCTAGCTGAGGTTGGAGTGGTAAGTGAAGAGGATGGAACCAAGCCTCGTAAGGTGCTTATGAGTAAGGATGACTTTGAAGCTTTCATATTGTCGAGGCACTGATTAGATTTTTTGACACTTAAACCTGTAAATTACGCACTTTTTTTGGATTGACAGGAACTGTGTGTATTAGTTATTATTAAGCTGTAAATTAAAACCGAAAAGGGGAAGGATATTATGAAGACTGATATTGAAATAGCTAAAGAAGCGGTGATGAAACCTATTGGAGAAGTGGCTGAAAAACTCGGTATTTCTTCAGATGAGCTTGAATTATACGGAAAGTATAAGGCTAAGCTCTCAGATGAGCTTTGGGACAGGATTAAGGACAATGAAGATGGAAAGCTGATTCTCGTTACTGCTATCAATCCTACCCCTGCAGGTGAAGGAAAGACGACAGTTACAGTAGGTCTTGGTGAGGCATTTGAAAGACTGGGTAAAAAGGCTGTAATAGCACTTAGAGAGCCATCTCTTGGACCATGCTTTGGTGTAAAAGGCGGGGCAGCAGGTGGAGGCTATGCGCAGGTAGTGCCTATGGAGGACTTAAACCTTCATTTTACAGGAGATTTTCATGCAATTACTTCTGCCAACAATTTACTTTCTGCCTTGCTTGATAACCATATAAAACAGGGTAATGCACTTGGAATAGATACCAATCAGATAGTGTGGAAACGCTGTCTTGATATGAACGACAGAGTACTTAGAAATGTAGTAGTAGGACTGGGGTCATCCGCTGATGGTGTGGTTAGAGAGGACCATTTTGTAATTACGGTTGCCTCTGAAATAATGGCTGTTCTCTGCCTTGCAAATGATATGAAGGACCTAAAAGAGAGACTTTCACGTATAATTGTAGCCTATAGCTTCGATGGTAAGCCTGTGACTGCCGGAGATTTGAATGCAGTAGGCTCCATGGCGGCACTTCTTAAGGAGGCAATTAAGCCAAATCTTATTCAGACAATTGAGCACAGCCCTGCCATAGTTCATGGTGGGCCATTTGCTACTATTGCACATGGCTGTAACTCAGTAAGGGCAACAAAGACAGCCCTTAAGCTTGCTGATTATGTGGTTACAGAGGCTGGATTCGGTGCCGACCTTGGTGCTGAGAAGTTTTTGGATATCAAATGCCGTATGGCAGGGTTAAAGCCATCAGCAGTAGTTCTTGTGGCTACTATAAGGGCTCTTAAGTACAATGGTGGTGTAGACAAGAAGGAGCTTGGAGCAGAGAATCTTGATGCTCTTAAAAAGGGTATCGTAAACCTTGAAAAGCATATTGAGAATCTTAAGCAGTTCGGCGTTCCTGTTGTAGTAACGCTTAATAAGTTTGTTTCAGACACAGAAGCAGAGCTCAAATTCGTAAAAGATTTTTGTGAGGATAGAGGCTGTGACTTTGAGCTTGCAGAAGTTTGGGAAAAAGGCGGACTTGGCGGTGAGGAGCTTGCGAAAAAGATAATAGCAACAATTGAGTCAAAGGCTTCTAATTATGCACCTATCTATGGAGATGAACTTTCTATCAAAGAAAAAATAGAAGCGATATGTACTAAAATCTATGGAGCATCAGGAGTGGACTTTGCGCCTGCTGCAGATAAGATGATTAAGAAGATAGAAGAGCTTGGCTTTGGCCACTTCCCTGTATGTATGGCAAAGACACAGTATTCGCTCTCAGATAATGCAGCCCTCCTTGGAAGACCTGAGGGCTTTAGAGTGACTGTAAGGGAGGCTTATGTATCAGCCGGAGCAGGCTTCGTGGTAGTGCTTACAGGCAATATTATGACTATGCCGGGACTTCCAAAGGCACCTGCAGCATTTAACATTGATGTGGATGATGACGGCAATATAGTTGGACTGTTCTAAACATTATTAAGGAGTTTTAACATGTGGGAGATAGAAAAGGCAATTTTGCTTACCAATAATGACAGAGTAGTTGATAAATTCGGAGACAAGATACACTGTATCATGTGTAAGGACTACGAGGAAGTGATGATAAAGACAAGGGATATGGTATATGCGGGTAATAAACTGCTCACTCACCCTCAGGCCTCAAGCCTTAAGCCTAATCAGACACTTTACCGCTCGATTATCATTTATCCAAAAGAAGGTGAAGATAATACAGAAGATATAATGCTTATTGAAAAATGTGTGGAGACATTTAGACAGTGGCAGGGTATTGTGAAGAGCCCCTGAGAGCTATCCGGAGGATGTAGCAAATGACTTCAAGACAATTGACTTATCAGTAATTGAAAATGTAATTCCAAGGATATGTTAAAAAGGAGCGATTCAGAATGGATTATTTAGAAGCCTCAATAGAAAAGACTATATAATAAAAGCCAATGAAATGATTAAAAGAGAAGGTATCGATTCTGTTTCAATAAGAAAACTGGCTAAGGAAATGAAGTGCTCATCAGCCAATCTATACAGGTATTTTGCAAATCGTGATGAACTCATCTACTTTGCTCAGTTAGCTGAACTTAAAAATTATATTACTTTCTAAATACTGCAGAGAAGGTATGGAGTAATGTATGGGAAAGATATGTGGGGGTTTGGTATTGCTACTGTATGGAAGCGTTTAGAAAGCCGCTAGCTTACAATCTGCTGTTTTTTAACAACTATGAGACGGCACTTAGTGAAGCCATAGGGAGAGTATTATCGAATGTTTCCTGAGGAAATTGATGAATCATCAACCTCATTTCAGGCAATGCTTACCAATCCTGAGTTTTTGGGGAGAGATTTTGAGATGTGTAAGCTTTGTATAGCTGATGATGCTATTACTTATGACAATGCTGTTATGCTTTAACAGAATTGTGTGTTTATTATATAAGGGATATCTAAAAACAATCATGGATAATAAAATCACTGATGAAGAGACAATCAATAAATATGTTTGGGATTATATATATGATTGTGAACTTGCGGTTAAGGCTCTTGCCTCAGATTTGAAAAGGTTACACAGGCTATAAAAACCGTAATTGCAAAAATCTTGCAAATAAATACGAATTTTTGCAAAAATTGCAAAATTGAGTTTTAATATTGAATAATAGACTTTTATCTAAATCCGCCATCCACAATGAATTGTCGTAGATGGCGGATTTTATTGCGCTATAAAAAAGTTGAAATAATTAATAAAAATTACTAAAAACTATTGATTAATACCCTAAAAATTATGTAACATATGTAGATGAACCAGATATTGTATTTTTGGTATGATGTAAGCTGATTTAGTTAGATTTGTAATAACTAATTCATTATGCTTTAAGAGGATATCCTGGGATTAATTTTGTTAAAGGAGGATTAGCCTATGATGCCACGGCCGGGATAATGATTACATTATCTCACAGAACTATATTTTACCTTAAAAAATAATAATCAAACGAGAGGTACGTATGAAACAAGAACATAATGCGTTTAGTTGGAAAAAGAGTTTTTAATCCTTTGCAGGTGCAGTAATAGCCTCCAGATAGGCTCAGGCTTTGCTACCGGACAGGAGATAATTCAGTATTATACTGCATATGGAGTTGAGGGACTTTTAACATTGGCAGTATTTTTCGGAACTTTTCTATATTACAATGTCAACTTTGCAAAAGCGGGAGCAGAAGAGCATTTTGAAAAAGCCAATGATATTTACAGATTTTACTGCGGAAAATATGTAGGTACCTTTTGTGACTATTATTCGACAATCTTTTGCTATATGTCATTTTGGGTAATGGTGAGGTGCAGCTTCAACACTTAATCAGGAATATGGACTTCCTCTTTGGATAGGAGCTGTAATCTTAGTAGCTTTAACCGCTATTACTGTTGCAGGCGGACTTGAATTTTTGGTAGATGCGATAGGATTAGTTGGACCAATTATAGTTGTAATATGTATAGCAATCGGTATCATTACTCTTTTTTAGAGATGGTGGTGATATCCAGTGCAGGACTTGATGCTATTAAAAATGGAACCTTTGAAGGAGCAAAAGCAGGTGAGACCATTAAAAATGCAGGTCCCTAACTGGCTTATATCTGGACTTTTCTTACTCAGGCTTCGCTCTTCTTTGGTTTGCGAGCTTTATGCAAAAGACTTGGTACAAAGAATAGCAAGAAGAATCTTTATTATGGTATAATAGGTGGAACAATTGCAGTATCCGTTGCTATTGCGCTTATTTCTTTTGCACAGATAGCCACTATCAATACACCTAATGCAGATGGAAGCATACATGTATGGGATGCAGACCCATTCCAAATCTCATTCTTGCAATGAAGGTATGGAAACCATTTTCAGCTATTTTTTGCTGTAATAGTATTTGCAGGTATTTATACTTCAGCTGTGCCTCTTCTTTACAATCCTGCTTCAAGATTTGCTAAAGAGGGTACACCTAAGTTCAAGATACTTACAATTGTGCTTGCTATTATCGGCCTTATAGTAGGACTCTTCTTACCATTTAAGATGCTTGTAAATTATATTTATGTATTAAATGGTTATGTAGGAGCATTACTCATTGTATTTATGTTATGGAAGAATATCAAAGATACTTTTTAAAAGAAAAAGAGGCCTGATTTATACAATTAAGTAGTTGGAATCCTAAGTTCACTTATAGATAAAAAGCACAAATAAGACGATTTATTGTAAAATTGCACAAAATTTAAGAATCACTCTACGGAAATATGCGGTTTTCGTGGGGTGATTTCGATAAATTGCCAAACTTGGATTAATTAACAATTAATGCTTGAAAAATTTATAAAAATTGTATATTATATAGATGTCACAAGTTATCATGATTATATAAGATAACGAAGTCTCAAAATTAATTTTTAGCAAGATGTTATCGCGATAAAAAAATTATTTGTATCAATCAAATATTTTTATTTTTATAAATAAGTTATCGTGATTACTAAAAATTATATAAGGAGGGATTTACCTATGAAATTGGAACTTGGAAAAATCAGAATCGATGATATCCAGTTCGCAGACAAGACTTATGTAAAAGATCACGTTCTCTACGTTAATAAAGAAGAAGTAGAGAAGCTTGTTCTTGAAGACGATAAGCTTAAAGGCTGCAAGCTCGATATCGCAAGACCGGGAGAGAAGACAAGAATTACTCCTGTTAAGGATGTAATCGAGCCAAGAGTTAAAGTAAGCGGTGGCGGAAACATCTTCCCTGGTGTTATCGGAAAAGTTAGTCCTACAGTTGGAGAAGGAAGGACCCACGCTCTTGATGGCTGCTGCGTAGTCACTGTAGGAAGGATTGTTGGTTTCCAGGAAGGTGTAATCGATATGAGCGGCGTTGCTGCTGATTACTGTCCCATTCTCAAAAACAGTTAACCTTTGCGTAGTAATTGAGCCTCAGGAAGGCTTAGAGACTCACGTATATGAGAAGGCAGGCCGTATGGCTGGTCTTAAGGTTGCTGCTTACCTTGGCGAGGCTGGAAAGGAAGTTGAGCCTGACACACTTGAGACATTTGAGACAAAGCCTATATTTGAGCAGGCTGCTATGTATCCTGATCTTCCAAAGGTTGGTTACGTTCACATGCTTCAGTCACAGGGACTTCTCCATGATACATATTACTACGGAGTAGATGCTAAGCAGTTCATTCCTACCTATATGTATCCACAGGAGATTATGGACGGTGCTATCGTATCCGGTAACTGCGTTGCACCTTGTGATAAGGTTACAACATATCATCATTTCCACAATCCTGTTATTGAGGATTGCTTCAAGCATCACGGAAAAGACATCAACTTTATGGGCGTTATCTTAACCAATGAGAACGTATTCCTTGCTGATAAGGAAAGACATTCTGATATGGTAGCTAAGCTCGCTGAGTGGATGGGACTTGACGGTGTTCTTATTACAGAGGAAGGTTATGGTAACCCTGATACAGACCTTATGATGAACTGTAAGAAGGTTCAGAGAAAGGGTGTAGATGTTGTTCTTATAACTGATGAGTTCCCTGGAAAAGACGGAAAGAGCCAGTCTCTTGCAGACGTTTGTGATGAGGCAAATGCACTTGCATCTTGTGGACAGGGTAATATGACATTACAGTTCCCTAAGATGGACAAGATAATCGGTACTATGGATTATATCGAAAACCAGATTGGTGGTTGGGCAGGCTGCGTTAATCCTGATGGTTCATTTGAGGCTGAGATTCAGATTATCATTGCTTCTACAATTGCTAACGGATTCAATACGCTTGCAGCAAGAGGCTATTAATTAATAATTATGGAGGGAAATGAGATGGCAAAGTATAAAATTGTACATTATATAAACCAGTTCTTTGCCGGCATCGGTGGTGAAGACAAAGCCGACTTTAAGCCGGAAGTAAGAGAAGAAGTTATCGGACCTGGTTTGGCACTTCAGGCTGAGCTTGGCGATGACTATCAGATAGTGGCTACAGTAATCTGTGGTGATAACTATTTTGGAGAAAACCTTGATACAGCAACTGACATAATAGTTGAAATGGTTAAGAAATACAATCCTGACGTATTCGTAGCAGGACCATCATTTAACGCAGGTCGTTATGGCGTTGCTTGCGGTACTATCTGTAAGGCTGTTGAAGAGAGACTTGGATGCAAGGTTATTACTGCTTCTTATGAGGAGAACCCTGGTGTTGATATGTTCCGCAAGGATATTATCACAGTTAAGACAGGTAATTCAGCAGCTACAATGAAGAAGTCTGTTGGAAATCTTGCTACTCTTATCAAGAAGCTTGCTACAGGCGAAGAAATATTAGGACCTGTTGAAGAAGGCTATCACGAGAGAGGTATACGTGTTAACTACTTTGCAGAGGAAAGAGGTTCTGCAAGAGCTATAAAGATGCTTGTTAAGAAGATGAAGGGAGAGGAGTTCTCTACAGATCTTCCTATGCCTAAGTTTGATAGAGTTGATCCTGCAGCTCCTGTTAAGGATATCAAGAAGGCTAAGATTGCTATCGTTACATCAGGTGGTGTGGTTCCACAGGGTAACCCTGATCATATTGAGTCTTCAAATGCTACCAAGTATGGTGCATACTCAATCGAAGGAATGCAGTCACTTTCACCAAAGGATTTTACAACTATACATGGTGGATACGACAGACAGTTCGTTATGGAGAATCCTAACCTTGTAGTACCTCTTGATGTACTTAGAGAGTTAGAAGCGGACGGAGAGTTTGGCGAGCTTTACAATACATTCTTTACTACGACAGGTACCGGTACAGCTACAGGCTCTGCTGCAAAGATGGGAACTGAGATTGGTAAGATACTTGTTGATGACCACGTAGATGCTGTTATTCTTGTCAGCACGTGAGGCACCTGTACACGTTGCGGTGCAACGATGGTTAAAGGTATCGAGAGATATGGTATTCCGGTAGTACATATGGCTACAGTAGTTCCTATTTCACTTACAATTGGTGCTAACAGAATCATTCCTGGTGTTGGTATTCCTTATCCACTTGGAGATCCTACACAGGGTGAGGTTGATTCCAAGAAGATTCGTAAGAGAATGGTTAGAAGAGCTCTTAAAACATTACAGACACCTGTTACAGAGCAGACTGTATTTGAAACTGACAACTTCTAATTAAAATGATATAGGCCCGGATTTGTAGATATGAACATAATATTATAAAGGTTGTATCGTAGAATCCGAAGCTGTTTTGTTGATTGAAACCGTGTATCCGTATTCTGGCCTGCAGACAGTTTCAGTCCCAGCTGTGATAGTTTGAGGGGAGGTCGGTTGGATTTGATTAATCTACTTTTCGGAGACGCAATTATTCAAATAATTACATAGTGGGGTATAAAATATGGGACAAGATAATAATGCAGTAAGTTGGAAAAGAGTTATAATTCTTGCTGGTGCTGTTATTGCATTTACGATTGGTTCAGGCTTTTGCAACCGGTCAGGAAATCATTCAGTATTATACAGCTTATGGTGTTAAAGGACTTTTGGCTTTGCTTGTTTTCTTTGTTGCTTTCCTTTACTACAATTACAACTTTGCTAAGGCTGGAGCCGAAGAAAAATTTGAAAAGTCAAATGATATTTACAAATATTACTGTGGAAAAGTATGTAGGTACTTTCTGTGACTATTACTCAACAATATTCTGTTATATGTCATTTTGGGTAATGGTTGGTGGTGCAGCTTCAACTCTTAATCAGGAATATAACCTTCCTCTTTGGGTTGGCGCAGTAATCCTGGTAGTAATTACAACTATTACGGTTATAGGCGGACTTAATTCACTTGTAGATGCAATTGGTATAGTTGGTCCTATTATAGTTATACTTTGTATAGCTATCGGTGTCTTAACTGTTATAAGAGATGGCGACAATATTCAGGCAGGTCTTGATGTCATTGCAAACGGTACTTTTGAAGGTGCTAAAGATGGTGAGACAATCAAGAATGCAGGTTCAACCTGGCTTGCTTCAGGTCTTTCATACGCTGGTTTCGTTCTTCTTTGGTTTGCAAGCTTTACAGCTGCTCTTGGAGCAAAGAATACCAAGAAGAACCTTAACTATGGTATCGTAGGTGGTACTCTTGCAGTTTGTATAGCAATCATCCTCGTTTCTTTCGCACAGATTTCAAATATCAATACTCCAAGTGCTGACGGAAGCGTTTATGTATGGAATGCAGCTATTCCTAACCTCATTCTTGCAATGAAGATCTGGAAGCCATTCTCATCTATATTTGCAGTAGTAGTATTTGCAGGTATTTATACAACAGCAGTGCCTCTACTTTACAATCCTGCTTCAAGATTTGCTAAAGAGGGTACAAGTCAGTTTAAGATACTTACTGTAGTGCTGGCGGTAGTTGGTTTGGTAGTAGGACTCTTCCTTCCCATTTAAGGTTCTTGTAAAATTATATTTATGTATTAAATGGTTATGTAGGAGCAGTACTTATTATATTTATGATTTGGAAGAATATCAAAGATACCTTCCTCAGAAAAAGAATGCCTAATTGAAACTGGAAGAAAGCCCCTGCCACTAGGGAGGTGACAAGGCTTTTCTTCACTGTATACATAATGTGTGGTTGAAAAGATAATATATTCTCTTGTGAGCAGATTACAAGCAAAAATTACATTTTTGGTCATTAATCACAAGTTCAAAATTATCTCTAAGGTCCTCCCTATTCCATAATGTTACCAGAGCTTCTTAGGCAGCGTCAATGACCTCAGGTGAGAATCTGGAGGTGGTTATCATCATGCCCTGAGTACAGGCTCTTTGCTTCATTTCAGTCAGAAAGTTGTTAAAATCACTGATATCAATCACATTGTCGGTAGTTATTATAAGTACTGCACCTCTTTCTGTAAATGACTCTCCATTTCTAGTCCCTTCCCTTGTACAGACAAAATGGTTTCCCGGCTACTCAGATTCATATGGCTCAAGTGCAAACCCTCTTCCTGTATAAAGTGCAGTTATCTTTGCAGTAAGCGCTTCCTCTGAGATAGCTTCAACCTTTTGCATTTTGCTCTCGGCTACAGCTTCGGTTCCATATTTTTTCTCCGAGTATCTTTGTGAGGATGGGTGCAAGTACAAGTAACACAAGACAAATTCCTATGTTAAAGGGTGTCAGCCCGCCAAATCTTATGCCTATTAACAAAAGTAAACGATGGCAAACAAAAAGAAATAAATCTCAAACCTCTTATTATTCATCTTCATTATTCCCTTGACTAATCTATATCTGTTATTAAGCTTGTGTTGAAAAAGCTCGATAGAATATAACACACCAGTTTAGTCTAAGTGTCAAAAACCAACGGGATTTGATTGATAATGATATAGTTAATTGAATATCTTTTTCATAAGTCCAAACGATAATATACCAAATTATACATTATATTTAGCTTTATTAGATATTGTAAAAAGTAACCGAGATAAATATAATAATTACTAATATGGATATTTTTACTTATAAGTGATATAGTATAATCATAGATTATTATTAAAGCCTACTTATGAAAGGAAGGATGATTATGAAAGAGTACGCTCCTGTTAAAGAAGGAAAGATTAGAGAGGTTTATGATATTGGTGACAGCCTTATTATGGTTGCAACTGATAGAATATCGGCATTTGACCACATATTAAAGAATAAGATATCAGATAAGGGAGCCATTCTTACTCAGATGTCAAAATTCTGGTTTGATTTTACAAAGGATATTCTTCCTAACCATATGTTAAGCGTAGATGTAAATGATATGCCTGAGTTTTTTAGAAAGCCTGAATTTACAGGTAACAGCATGAAGGTTAAGAAGCTTCACATGCTGCCACTTGAGTGCATAGTCCGTGGTTATATCACAGGAAGCGGCTGGGCAAGCTACAAGGAAAACGGAACGGTTTGTGGTATTAAGCTACCTGAGGGACTTAAAGAGTCTGAGAAGCTCCCTGAGCCTATATATACACCTAGTACAAAGGCTGAGATAGGTCTTCATGATGAAAATATATCTTATGAGCAGAGTATTGATGTACTTGAAAAGGAGTTTCCGGGTAAGGGAGAGGAATATGCATCAAAGCTTAAAGATGCAACTATAGCTCTCTATAAGAAATGTGCTGACTATGCACTTTCAAAGGGAATTATAATAGCAGATACCAAGTTTGAGTTTGGTCTTGACGAGAATGACAATATTGTAATTGGTGATGAGATGCTCACACCAGACAGCTCCAGATTCTGGCCTCTTGAGGGCTTCAAGGTGGGAGCAGGACAGCCTTCTTATGATAAGCAGTATGTAAGAGACTGGCTTAAAGCTAATCCTGACAGTGATTATCTTCTTCCTGAGGACGTAATAGAGAAGACAATAGAGAAATATAAAGAAGCATTCAAGCTGCTTACAGGAGAAGATTTCAAGAGATAGTATTATAACTTGAAGGATATTGTTATCTTAATAGAGGACATCACAATTGTATACAATGATATGATTGTCAAAACACTTGATAATCTGTGTTAATACCGATAGGCTCAGTATTTGGCTTATCGGTATTTGCATTAATCGTAATGACACAGCGCCAAAAGTATAAAAATTCGAGAGGGCTTGCTTGCAAGAGAATGTATTATCTTTTTGATATCAACATCCTGAAATTACTTGAAAAATACCAGTTTATCACAGTAAAAACACAATTATATGATATACTTATTAAAGTTGAAAATAACTAATCATACTTAAAAACTTGACAAAATACTGTCAAATGATATCATTTTATAAACTGACACAGTAGTCAGTATCATCCGCGTAATAACTATAAACTAAAAATAAGAATGGAGGTGTAAGATGTTAGTTATACCTATTTACAATACAATAATTTTACCTGACGTGCAGTACAATCTCGAGCCAGATTCACTTACAGACAGGGAAAAAAGCACATTAAAGGTAGAAGATACAGTAATACTTTTACCACTTAAGGAAGAGAAGACAAGAGAAGAACTTAGAGCAGAGGATTTTTATCCTATAGGATTAACAGGAGTTATTAAGGGAATTAGAAATGCTGATGGCGATTTGATAATGGCTGTAAGAACTGAACTAAAGGTAAAGGTAGTTAACCTTGTAGCAAACAGAGAGGTTCTGAACGCAGAGTATGAGATTATCTATGACGAGGCTGATATAGATGAGAGAGAGCAAAGAGCCGTATTTAATATGGTTTTAGAGAATCTTGCGCAGATTTCTTCGTATTTTCAGTGGGGAAGCTGGGCTATGCGTTTTTCTGAAAAGCTTGATAATGTCAACGAAGTCATAAGCATAGTAGGACCTTATACAGACTTAACCGTAGAAGAAAAATATGCAATGCTTGAAACCGACTCACTTATGGAGAGATACCATCTCATCTCAGAGGCAATGCTTAAGTACAGGGATCTCGTTGAACTTCAGGTAGATATTAACAAGAAAATCCAGGACAAGCAGGGTGATAATTACAGAGAAAGTATGATCAGGAGGCAGATAGACCTGCTAAATGATGAACTTGCCGAATATAATCAGGATGAACTCTCTGATGTGAAGAGGCTTGAAGGTAAAATAGAGGAAGCAGGATTCCCGGAAGAGGTTAAAGACGAGATAGATAGGGTATTTAACAAGTTTAGACAGATGGGAAGTGATGACCATGAATATGGCTCCACACTTGAATATCTGGAGTTTGTCACTGCCCTTAGCTGGAAGTCTGAAGAAGAACAGGAAATAGATATCAAGAAGGCTAAGGAAATACTTAATAAGAGCCATCATGGCCTTAAGAAACCTAAGGAAAGAGTTACCGAGCAGATTGCGGTAATGGCACTTAAAAAGCAAAATGCAGGCTCGATTATTTTGTTTACCGGAGCACCGGGAACCAGGAAAACCAGTATGGGTAAGGCTATAGCTGAGGCACTTGGTAGAAAGTATATAAGAATCAGCCTTGGAGGTATAAAGGGATGAGGCTGAGATAAGAGGGCATCAGAAGAACCTATGTAGGTGCAATGCTAGGACGCATAATGGAGAGTATCAAGCGTTCAGCGTAAACAACCCTGTAATTGTGCTTGATGAGATAGACAAGTTAGGATATGGAAGCTTCAATGGCGATCCTGAGAGTGCGCTTCTTGAGGTGCTTGATCCTGAGCAGAATGTTACCTTCACGGACCACTATATGAATGTGCCTTATGATCTTTCTAAGGTATTGTTTATATGTACTGCTAACAGCATAGATGAGATGAGTGAGCCTCTCCTCGACAGAATGGAGATAATAGAGCTTTTCTGGTTATACAGCGAAGAGAAATTTCATATATGCCAAAAGAGCATCTTATGTCAAAGTCTCTTGAAGAGACAGGACTCTTAAAGAAAAATATTGGAATATCTGACACGGTGCTTAAGAACATAATAGCCAATTACACTATGGAAGCCGGAGTAAGAGGACTGAGGAAGCAGATTGACAAGCTAATGAGACAGGCAGCAGTTAAGATTCTTGAAAAAGAAGTTGATAAGGTGGTAATAAAGAAGGAAGATTTTACCCTAAACTTCTTGGCAATAAAAAGGCTCTTCACGATAAGGTGCTGAAGCACAATATTCAGCGCAGTTGACTGGTCTTTGGCTTTGGACTCAGGCAGGAGGAGAAATCTCTTTATAGAAACGACAGCATTTGCAGGAACAGGGCAGATTGTAATTACAGGACAGCTTGGGAGATGTTATGAAGGAGTCTGCAACGATAGCTGTAAACCTTGTAAAATCATTATTATTTGAAAAGAAAATTGATTTTAGAGATAAAGATATCCATATCCATGTGCCTTCAGGTTCGGTACCAAAGGATGGTCCGTCTGCGGGGATAACTATGTTTTACTGCAATAATTTCGTTGGTGCTTGGTATTAAAGTAGACTCTCTGCTTGCAATGACTGGAGAGATATCTCTAAGGGGACAGGTTCTTCCTATAGGAGGGCTTCCTGAAAAACTGATGGCGGCTGAAAGAGCAGGAATTAAGAAAGTGCTCATACCTCTGTCAAATAAAGAGGACCTTATCGATGTACCTGAGTCAACTAAGAAATCACTTGAGATAGTACTTGTAGATACTAGTTACAGATAGTTGCAAAAAGAAGCACTTGGACCTCGTTCTATCCTAATAATAAGGGATTTTTAAAAGAAAACAAATAAAGGATTAAAAATGAAGATAAGGAGAAAGGTTGTAATACCGGTTAAGAGGAAAAATAAGAATTCTGATTTTATAGCCAATTAAGTAGTATTGTCGTTTAAAATATCTTGAAAAACTTATAAAATGTCCATTATAAAGTGGAACAAGAGGTGTAAGTTAACTATCAAGTAAAGAAAGGTAAAGAATGAAATTTATAAGGTTAAATAAGGCAACAGTCAGATGTATTCTTACAACTGAGGACTTGGAAGAGTACGGAATTGGCATTGATGACTTTATTGAACAAAACGATCAGGTTTCTGACTTTATCCAAGAACTACTTGAAAAAGCAGGCGCAGAGTTGGAAATGTTTCCCAAAAGCGGTATGGTAACTCTTGGGATAATGCAGATGCCGAGCGGAAAAAGTATCTATAACCATAACCGATGCAGGTGCTGAGGATGCTATGGAAGGCGGTATGGCAGACAGACTTGAATCATTGTTTAAGAAGATGTCACAGGTTGACCAACTCCGTCAATTCATCAGTGAAATAGGGGCTCTTAGAGAAAGTAAGGAAGATGAGGAGAAGTCTCCGGAAAAGCTGATTACCGATTCAATCGTTGGGTTGGATGGAGAAAAAACAACTACAGTATTGCATTTTGACACACTTGATGATATAACTGAATATGCAAAGTCTATCTCTTATGGCAGACCTATAAAAAGCGATCTGTATAAGGTGGATGATGGCTTTATTTTAGTAGTGCATAAGGCCTCAATGTCAATGCTTTCGTATGCGAAGATTTGCTTTTCGGCCATTGACTATGGGGCAAAGATAAATAATGTGCCTACACTTGAAGCCTTCCTGATGGAACATGGCAACTTGCTTATAGCAAGAAAAGCAATTCAGGTTATGAGAAATATTTAGTTTCTTTTGACCTATACTAAAACTTAATAATATTCTTAAGCCCTGTGCAAGCATGCTTGTTATAGGGTTTAAGGTGTTTTAGGCTGTATTAAAAAATATACTTTATAGGAGTGGCATTATGTTAGATATCAGATTTGTCAGAGAGAACCCGGACGTAGTTAAGCAGAACATCAGAAATAAATTTCAGGATGAAAAGCTTCCTTTGGTAAAAGAAGTGATTGAGCTTGATGAGAGATCTAGAGAATTAAAAACAAAGGGAGACAGCCTTGTGCCGAAAAGAATAAGCTGAGTAAAGCAGATTGGTGCTTGCTATGGCTAAAGGAATGAAGGACGATGCTGAGGAGCTAAAAAGGAGAGTCGCAGCCGATGCTGAAGAGCTTGAGTCTATGGAAAAAGAGCAGGCTGAACTTGATGAGAAAATCAAGAAAATAATGATGACTATACCTAACATAATAGATGAAAGCGTGCTTATTGGTGAGGATGATTCCCAGAATGTAGAGGTTCAGAGGTTTGGCAGAGCCAAGGTACCTAACTTTTGAGATACCTTACCATACCCAGATTATGGAGAGCTTTTGAGGTATCGACCTGATAGCGCAGGCAGGGGTTGCAGGTAATGGCTTTATTACCTTATAGGTGACATTGCAAGACTTCACTCAGCTGCACTAAGCTATGCAAGGACTTTATGATAGATAGAGATTTACCTACTGCGTACCTCCTTTTATGATTAGGAGCAATGTAGTGACAGGAGTAATGAGCTTTTCTGAAATGGATGCCATGATGTATAAGATTGAAGGTGAAGATCTTTATCTTATTGGAACAAGCGAACATTCTATGATAGGGACGCTTTATTGGACAGATGGCTTGATGAGGAGCTTTCCGCTTAAGTTTACCAGTTATTCACCTTGTTTTTCGTAAGGAAAAAGGTGCTCACGGTATAGAAGAAAGAGGAGTTTATCGTATCCACCAGTTTGAAAAGCAGGAAATGATTGTATTATGCAAACCCGAAGAGGCAATGAAGTGGTATGATAAGATGTGGCAGAATACTGTTGACCTCTTTAGAAGTCTTGATATTCCTGTAAGAACTCTGGAGTGTTGTTCAGGCGATCTTGCTGACCTCAGAGGTTAGAGTCAGTTGATGTTGAGAAGATGGAGTCCTAGACAGCAGAAGTATTTTTGAGGTAGGAAGCTGTTCTAATCTCGGTGATGCTCAGACCAGAAGACTTGGTATAAGAGTACGTAACAAAGAGTGGCAATTATTTTGCAACCACACTCAACAATGCTGTTGTCGCTCCACCTCGTATGCTCATTGCCTTCCTTGAGAATAATCTCAAATGAAGATGGAAGCGTGAACATTCCTGAGGTACTAAGACCATATATGGGTGGTAAGGAAAAGCTTGTTCCTAAGAAAAAATAAGGAATGTTATCCTTTATTTAAGTATTTTGTAAGTGAATTTTTAAGAATATCGGTCTCCGATTTAATTGACTTTGATTGATATAAGGTTTAATCTTATATTGTCAGTTAAAATCGGAGATTTATAACTTTTAACGGTAAGCTTTTGTATTAGGAGATTTATGTACGGATATGTAAATATTAATAAGATGGAGCTGAGGCTTAAGGAAATTTATGAGTTTCAAAGGCTTACTGTGGGCTTTGTGAGACTTTTGGGAGAAAGATACGGCGTAAGCGGAAGATTTTTCACTCTCCTGTGATATGACATTTCTTATCGTCTTGCTAACGTCGTTGTAGAGCCTGATTCGTAATAGAGTAAACGCTGCCCGGTGCATCCTCTTAGCCTGTAATTACAGATAAGTTCTAGTGGTATGTGCTGATATGAATATCATCCGACTACGAGCATTTTGCTGATGATTATAAGGATGAGAAGAAGCTTAAAGGCGTGACAGGGGACTTTTGGCATATAGAATGCCTATAAAAGGGCTGTAGTGATATGAAAAGGCAGACAAAAGGTAATTAAAGAAGCTTAATAATCTAAGCAGGATTGAAGAGGCAGAGGATGATGATATAGAGAAAGCAGATGCTACCTTTGGCAGGATAATAGCTGAGATATTTGTATATGAAAAGGATAACTGGGAAGAGGATTTGAGAGAATAGGCTTTTCTATAGGCAAATTTATATATAATGGATGCGTATGAAGATGTGGAGGAGGACATAAAAAGGGGAATTATAATCCTTTTAAGAAGATTTATAAAGATAAGGACTTTAAGGAAAATGTAAAATATATGCTTTGAAATGACTATAAGTGAGTGTGCAGCATGCTTTTGAAAGGGATACATCTTATAAAAAGATGCGACATTTTTGAGAAAATATTGTATGATGGTGTGGGACAAAAGTTTGACAGGAGGTCTGAGAATGAATCCATATGAAGTACTAGGAGTATCAAGGAACGCAAGTATTGATGAAATAAAGAGAGCTTACAAAGAACTTAGCAGGAAGTATCATCCGGATTCTTATGTTGGGAATCCTCTTTCGTCATTAGCAGAAGAAAAGTTTAAGCAGGTTCAGGAAGCTTATGATGCTATTATGAAGGAGAAAAACGGAGACTTCAATTATAGTAATGACAATATAACAATAGCGGTTATTATAACGGCGAGAGCGGTGAAATGGCGGAGGTATACAATCTTCTTGGAAGAAGGGCCTACAGTCAGGCCTTAAGCCTGCTCGATTCTATGCCTAACAGAAATGCAAAGTGGTATTACTATAGCGCAATAGCTCAGGTGGGACTTGGCAATAACCTTCGCGGTATGGAGTATGCAGGATGGCAGTATCTATGGAGCCAAACAACATAGAATATCAGAATCTTGTCAACCAGCCAAGCTTTGCAGGGCAACAGATACGGCGAGGTAAGAACGTATAGAGGAGTGGTAGAAGTGGATTTGATGATGCGTCTGACCTGTGTTGTAAAGCTATGGTTAGCTGATTCACTTTGTGAGATGTATGGAGGAGATTTGTGCTCTATGCATCTTAAAATATAAAAAACTGGTTTATGCAGGGCTTTGCCTTGCTGTTTTCTATGGTTTTAGTGACGCTTGAAGGCGTATTCGGGATGAGTACGCTTTTGCTAAGCCTGTCAGGATTAGTGGGAGTGGTGATAAGGAATCAGGCTTTTAAGATGGAGGGAGCATATTTGGCGCATCCATTGCTCTTGCATTTTTCATAGCTCCGGACAAAACAAAGATAATCACTTATGTGGTAGTGGAAATATATATTTTTGCAGAGAGGCAATATGGGGAACTTGATGATAAAGGGTGAGATTAAAGATGCCAAAGATCAAATCATTGTATTTTCTTTCAAAAATTAGCAGTATTTAACCTGCTAACTGTACCTCTTGTTCTTATATTCCCTACGCTCTTCCTAACACAGGTAAGTACAAAATGGCTTTTGATTGCTATAGCAGTTATACAGCCTGCTTGGTATGTAGGAGACAAAAGCCTATGATGCATTTCAGATTGGTATATGGAACAGGATTAAGGGTTTGATATGATATTAAACTAAATATTTGGGAAATAGGTCGCAATGTGGCTGAACTAAAAGAGGCTGTCTATGAAGGGGAGGAGAGCTAACGAAGGTGAGCCTATGCTTTTTAAGGAGCACAGAGAGCTGACTGAGGTGAGCCTTCCTGAAAATGTGTAGAAGGTAGGAAAATACGCTTTTCTACAACTGTAGAAATCTACGCAAATGTATTTTTGATAAAATAGAAAGCTTTTGTGACGGAGCCTTCCTGCAACTGCAGAAGCTTGATATACAGAGGTTAAAATAGCAGGGAGGAAGTCTTAGAGGGCTTAAGGAAATACTATTTAACTATGTCAAAAGGCTGTGACGGTTTCAGTGTGATGGAAATGAATTGTTTTTCACATTTTCAAGCCTGAATTTCAGGATAATGTAGAGCGAAAATGAGTGGCTGAAATCATGCACGGTGCAGGGGAATGAATTACAGGAATGTGAGGCAGAGAGGGATAGACTATGAAATACGATGGGCTGTTCACCATTCAAAATACTCAATGGACTTAAATGAGGCGGTTATGGTATGTAAAAGCAAGGCTTTATATATCCTGTAGAGCTAAAGGATGAAAAAGGGCAGAGTACCTTGAGTTTTTGGTAAACAATAAAAAGCTCTTTAGATGAAGCACGCAAAATATAGACAGCTCCTCGTTTACCGCTCATATTGATGTGGGAATATTTGATACAAGGGAAGCCAGCAGATGAGGCCTGTGATTTCTTTTTGCGAGACAGACTTTGCAGAGGGTGTCAATATTATGATTGAATATAGAAACAAGAAGTTTAAAGAAAACAAGCATAATGGATATGGAATATAAATGGGAAGTAATAAAAGAATGGGAGAACCTTGACCAAAGATATTTAACGCCCACTGAAACTCACCTGTCTCATGAGATACCTCACTTAGCTCTTGACGGACTGGGATGAGTAGCGGATATGAGGGTGGACTTCACTGCTACAGATGGCTGAGAGCTGTATTTTGTGCCAGTGATGGTCATCGAGAAGCATATGGAAAATCCTTCCTTATCAACAGAGCCTATCCTTCACTCTGTGCTTCACTGTCTCTGGACATATGTATAAAAGGAGAGAGATGGGATGAGGATATGGAACCTTGCTTGCGATATTATGGTGGAGGGGTTATCAGACGATATGGAAGTCGCCAGTGTAACTACAGTTATCCCACCTCTTAAGGAAGAAGCTGAGGTAAGGATAGCAGGGAGTGCGAGATATTTTTCAGCAGAATACATCTATGACTATTTGAAGAAGAATAAAGAAATGATACTGAGCTCTAGAGAATTATTTTTAAGGTAGATGACCATTCTCTTTGGGATAATGAGAATAATGATGAGAAGGATACAAAAGAGAAAAGAAGGAAGAAAATGCCAAAGAAGAAGAACTGTGGAAGGATATAAGTACTAAAAATACAGACAGAGATTGAGACTTATTCCAGGAGTAGGTATAGAAAATACAAGGCTGTATCAAAGTCTAGTGACATAGGGAAAAGGTGCTTCATACTGATTTCAGAAAAGTTTAAGGAGCCTGTGAAGAGATTTGCTTGATTTTTGAGACCTTTGACTATGGTTTTTACAACTATGGACTTAGGCTTTATGGAATATGCCTCTATAGAGGAGCCGGAATACAGGGTTTCGGAAAGTAGTTAAAAATTTTGTGGTTGTTATAGATACTCTAGGCTCGGTGAGCAGAGATTGTGACTGCCTTTTCTTGAAGAGACCAAATATCCTGACTGAGGAAAGCGTTACTGAGGATTTTGGTATTACCAGAGAATGTGTATTATTCAATCAGACAATCAGATTCAGGATGTTAAGGTTCTTCATAATAAGGGCTGAACTAGAGAAGTACATCAGGAGTTTGAAATTATCGGGCGTGAGGCACTGACTTTAGGCTGCATTAGCTATATAACTGAGGAAGCAAGAGGTAGAAATGAATAAGCCTTCTGGATTAATTTACTTTTACAGACGGATATGGTATTTATCCTGAAGCAAAGCCTGAGTACGATGTGGTTTTTGTGTTTCCTCGGAGACTGCTATCCTGATGGGAAATTCCCTATATGAGTGGAGAGTTTCCTGTGGGCAATGCATTTGGTGATGAATGTTAGAAGGTAAAGATGAATATAGAAGCGCTGACAGAGATAAAGCGTACTTTAGCGTTGTAGCTTTGGAAAAGGATGAGATGGGCAATGTATTTGATGCCCCAGTGAAGCAAGGCGACCACTCTTTTTGGTGGGACCTCCGGGGAGTGGGTAAGACAACGATTATGGAGCAGGTGGCAGCAGAGGAAGGTGCTTTGTGTCACTACCATTACCCACCATACGAGGCAGAGTGCAGTGGGATCTCCTTTATAAAAAGAGAGGGAATATGATGTAAGCTGATTCTACCACTGAATACACTATGAGCGAGATTATAGCAAGTATCTATGAGAGCATAGAAAAGACAGGCATTAAGGAGGGAATACTTTTCCTTGATGAAATTAACTGTGTATCAGAGACACTTGCGCCTATGATGCTTCAGTTCCTTCAGGAGAAGAAGTTTGGCAACTTCAGTGTACCAAGGGCTGGATTATGGTTACTGCAGGCAATCCTGCGGGCTATTAAGTCTGTAAGGGAGTTTGACACTGTTACTCTGGATAGAATAAGACAGATAACAATTGAAGCGAGAATATAGCGTATGGAAGAATTATGCGATAAAAAGCAGGGAGTTCATCCTGCTATAATGAGTTTCCTAGAGATTAAAAAAGAAAATTTCTACCACATGGAGACTACGGTTGAAGGAAAGAGAATAGTTACTCCAAGGGGATGGGAGGATTTCTCTGTGCTTTTATGGGGATATGAGAGAAAGGGCTTTGATATATCTAATGAGGTAGCTCTTGAGTTTATAAAGGATAAGAGAATAGCAGTAGACTTTGTCAACTCCTTTGAGCTTTTCCATAAATATGAAAGGAATAAATATAGGATAAAAGATATACTGAAAATGGAGACATATCAGCTGAACTTCCAGAGCTATGAAGAAGCAGGCTTTGATGAGAGATAAGGGTGGTTTCTATGATGCTCTCAGGTCTTAATAATTACTTTTATAAAGACTTACAGAGAAGAGGAATATCTAAAAAGGTTATTTAATGTGCTTAAAATGGCTAAGGAGGAAGCGGGCTATAAGACAGTATGTGAGCTTATGAGGGACGAAAGAAAAGAGTATGAGAAAGCTACTCTTGGAGAGCCTTTAGACAAGGTACAGGATAAGATTTATCTTAAGACTATATCTAAGCTTTCTGAACTAATTTCTCTATATGACGGAGTTAAAGAGGAAGAGTTTTCCAGCAAAATGTCGGAGTTTTTGCAGAAGAAAAGAAAGCAGTGCTGAAATAAGTGAAAAGCGGAAAAAGGCTCTTTCAATGCTATTAATTTTCATGGAGAAGTATTTCACACCATCTGAAGATAGTGAGGAGCTTGCTCTGGCTTCAGGTTCAGAAATGGTTTATTTTCATCTCAGAGCTTGAGACCAATTATTGCAGCATAATTTTCACAAGGAACATCTAAATGTGGATCTTAAGAAGTATGGAAAACTCCTAAGACATCTACAGATAGAGACAAACTACAGGAGAGAAGAGGAGTAGCAGATATTTTTGGTACAAGTGCCTTGAAAACTGTAAATAATGTTAGAATATGTACAAGAACAGAGATATATACAAACAATTGAAAAAAGATGATACTATCTCGAAAACCCCTAGGTAAAATAGATTTGAACTGCTTTGATTAAGCAAAGCAGGGGGCCGCACACAATAAGAATGCGATACATCATTTTAATAAACATTTTTATATCTGCTGTATTTCTGCTTCGTTGTAGTCTAAATATTTTGTCACTACCTGAGACACGTCTTTTGTCAAAACATAGACCTTATCACAGACCTCTTCTGTACTTCCTGTCGAGATACTGTAATGACATCCCGAAATTCTCTCAGCATCCTTTCTGATTACAGGGACCTGAAAGGAGGAGAAAATTCTGGTAGGCTCATCAGAGTATGAAGCACATTGTATTTTAGATATGCTCATCTTTTAAGCAGAAAAATCTTTCGCCTTTCTTTGACCGACCCGACAGCCATGTAGATGTGTTCCATCTCATCTGATGTATAGTTTAGCGAACTCAAAAAGTCCTCATTTTGTTCTTTCTTCTTTGCTGCATCAGGGCGTGAGGTATTCTACAGGAGTTATATCAAGTTTACACTTTTTCATAGTTTATGTCGCATATATTCAGCCTTTATATCAGTCCTACATAACTAATATCGCAATTTTATGTATGAGAACTGTCTCCTGGAACCATTCTACCTGCACAGATACAGGGACCACGAAGAGATTCGCTGATATTTTCAGCAGGGAGGACCTGTGATTATCCGGTGCCATAGCTTAGGGAGCTCAATTCTATGACTGTTTTTCCGGATGGAATTAAAGAGTTCTGTCTCCAGCTTAGATAGCTCTTTCCTGATCGGGACTTTCGGTCATAAGCTCTCTCTCTCACTTTCAAAGCAGTGAGCCATGAGACTTTACCGCATGCATCTTCTGAGGCAGCCGCTCAGTCTGCGGGTCTCTTCTGACGTTGATAGTTGCTCTGTGCGTGTTCAACACTTTTGTATGGCGCGGCTTACTTTTGTCATCCGAAATCTTTTCAGACGTCGTCATTTTCAGCAACTTTTCTGATTGCAAAATCTGCGCCTATAACTCACTCCCATACTACAGACATGGAGTCTAGTTACAGTGTATCTGCTGTGTTTTCTTTTAATCTGTCTCAGGTGAACTCGCTCATATTGGCAGTATGCATCTTCAATTAATACCTCGCTTACGCGATATGAAATGACCATGTCTTAAAATCACGCATTGTCGTTCCAAAAGAAAGACAAAAGTCATCTGTATCGAAAATGTCGTGCAGATCGCTCGTTGCAAATAAAGAAACTGTAGGTTCCTCGAGCAAAGCCTGATAGAGGGAGCTTTTGATTTTCGCCTCCTGACAGAGCTTTCATCGATGACCATCGCACAGTAGTAATCGTTTGTAGAGGTCCAGAGTCTTTGGCCATCTTGCTTAAAGTTTTTAGACTCTGTGCGGGAGGAAAGCTTATCTGACTGCATAAGATAGGTCATATACGCTTAGCTCAAGCAATTCATTTGGCATCTCCTGCGGAGTGAAACAAGTCACTGAGTTTAATAAGGGTTTCCATTCTTCATTGCAGTGGGTTGTTATTAGCTCTCGTCACTATCGCTCCATTTTTAAGCAGGAGTGTGACTTACACCATTTCCTCTTCTACGATAATGACAGCCTTATCTCTTACATCGTTAAAAGAAGAGGAAAAGTTATTGCTGGTATAATTCGATTATCATCTACATATGGGTTGAGATTGTGGTTTATCTGTAGCATAATCTCCTGAAATATAGAAAAAGCCTGCTTCGTTTCTCTGAAACAGACTAAATATTCCGTCATGTCAATATAGGAGTTGCAATCAATTATCATCTCTCGCAGCTGAAGCATAAACGATCTCAGCCCTAAAGAGCATAATATGCCTTGAAATATCAAAGATTTCATCAATACTCCAGAACTTAATGATAAAAGCATACAACACAGTTTTACCGTGGGGAATCTAAATAATCTCATTCAGAACATACACAGACCTTATTCCGAAATCAGTCTGGTATAAAGTTTCATAACTAAATCATTTAATAATCATTTTACCACCCTGTGCTGTGCCTTTCTATAAGTTCAATCGTGTCAAAAATATGGTACGGTCGATAGCAAGACGAATTAAATCTCAAATAGGGAGTTTTGCTGGCATTTGCCCTAAATAGCGAGATTTTGGTGATAATTAAACTACTCAATTATGTCAAATTGTCAAATAACGTTCGTCGTATGTCATATCCATGTTATAATGAGGATTGCGCGACATCAATCATAAATCGGGAGGAAGAAACGATGAGACTGCAGTGTTGAGGTCTTGAAGCAGCGGGCGGAACTAAGATGGTTCTTTGTGTCGGACGATGGGAAGGGCGAGAATATTCGAGCACGAATATCTCAGCCGGACAGGCACTCTGCAGAAACAGTACCGACATTATTAAGTGGTTTTCAGACAAAATACTCATAGTGCGCGGGACGAGGCACGCTTTTGGACCTGGACCGCGACATCACCTGCACCACCTACCTACGGGCAAGACTTTTGTACCACCTAAGCTTCCTTTGGGCACGTATGAGACTTTCACTCAAAGAACTTCAAAAAGACAAAGGTTCCAATGAAAATAGAGATACAGATGTAAATGGTTCCTGTGCCCGGAGAGATGGTATTTGGCCGTGCTAAAAGGCAGTGATTCGAGTCGCATGTTACCATAGGAACAGGAATAGGTAAGGTATTGCACTGGATGCAAAGTCAGGCTACTGTGCATGTATCACTCCCGAAGCGGGACACATCATAGTAAGCCAGCATCCTGAGGATATGGGAAAGTGTATGGCGTCACAATGATGACGGCTGTCTGTGAAGGGTCTTTGCGGCAGATCCATCCGAGTGGGAAAAGATGGAAATACAGCTGCCTGTGATTTGGAAGATAACGACCTTGCTTTAGGGAGGTTGAAAGCGAGTCGCCTAGCTCGGGCACTGCTGATCGCATACTGCTGCTGTTTCACCTCATAATCTTGGGTGAGGAGGTTATGAACCAGACAAACACGACTTATTGAGAGGTTACTAAGTTACGCACGGGTGTTCAAATACTCCTGAACTAGAGGACATGGATAACTATATGGTTCCAAACTTGGCCTTAATGACAAATCCGGGGCATGCCCAGGCCTCGGAGCTTGGCAGACAGGCTTATGAGAAACAGCAAAAAGCACTAGCTATAAAGAAAGGGATAGGACGATGTAGTGGCGGTTGGAGCAAATTGCGACGCAGGTGGCAAGATTACAGATGTGCTTTGCAGGGGCATCTGACGTATCAGTTAGATTTCAGGGTGGAAAGCAATGCGTGACATACTCTTATCGTAACTATGGTGAGTTTGCACTCACTTGCTCATCAAGGTGTATTTACATGAGATCATACCACAAAGCATTATAGGAAATGAAAGTAATGCAACATTCCTTGTCTTGTTAAAGAAATCAGCTAAATGATTGAAAGAAGAGAGTGCCAAAGCCAAAGCAGCGTCTGTATCACGGGCACAGTCCACGCAATGCCTTTTGCATATCAAGTTTGTTGACGAATACGAGGAAGAGAACTGTCATAGAAACTCTCATTTGGCTCACTGCAAGTCAGGGCATAGCTCCTATATTCAGACAACATACGAAACTACGTGGTTTTCAGCATCAGAGCTTTTGATGACGAGATTCTTAAAGATAGAAAGAGTATGCACACAAAAAGATGTACTAGAGCATCTTTATCTGACAGCCTGCCATTGAAAGCAAGGCGAGCTTCTTGAGACACTTCACGAACATAGGGATGTGAATTGCTCCTGCGTTTGCGACACTGCACTTTTCATACAGGAGGCGCTGAGGCCGGCAGAGAACAGTTCTAATCTATGAGGGACAGCTGCGACCCTCAAAGATCCTGATCTGGTATACATCCTATGGGTTTATGTCTTCTCTAAACACACCACTTGGCGCTTAGTGGCAATTGAGCAGTGCCTGCCTCCTCACGAGATGAGAGAGTATAATATCTGCGTAAAAGGCTTGTTCAAGTGCAGCAGTTGGAGCGGAGAATTAAGTAAGCGAAAATCTGGTGAAGAGGCTGACGACTTGCTTCAGACGCAGAGGAGGAGACGGAGGAGAGTACAGGGCAACCACAGGCCGCCCAAGAGAATGATGGTTTGATGCTCAGCGATCGCTATGGTGTAGGATGCAGGGTGCTGCACATTGACAAGTCTCACTGTACCTTGATGTACTCGGCTGGTCTTGATAGACTTCACATATGTGTAGGCTATGAAGAAATAGATGGTAAGATAACAAGAGATTTTTCGGTGACTGCTGAACTTAAGAAGGCTAAGCCGGTATATGAAAAGTCACGGGCTGGAAATGTGGAGATTAAGGGAATCGAGAGAATGTGATGAGCTTCCTGAGAACTGCAGAAAGTACATTGAGTTTATAGAGAAAGAGCTTGGAGCACCCTGTTACCACTGGTAAGTAACGGACCCGGAAGAGATAGCATATGCATATAAGGCTATTGAGAGGGAGTGTACCTAATGGAAAGAAAGATTGAAAATTTTGCGGAAAGAAGCTTTCTAACTTTGAACTCCGGAAATATCTAGTGCCATTTCTCCGCTTTAGAAGACAGTTAGAACCGACACAGGTGCTGTCGTGGTCTTTGCAGAGTAAGATATGGGCGATGAATTCGACGTAAGGTGACAGAAAATAAGAGGCTATGTTACTGTGTGAAATACCTTATCGCTTTGAGTTTGACAAAGGTTACTTTTTCAGACTGTGGTTATGTAGAAATGTGAATTTGATGGCAGATTGGCACGAGTCATGAGTACGGCGGAAATATCCGCTTGATTACCCGATTGCGGTGTGAAGTACAGTGCCTGCGCATCGTTCACGAAGAAAGCGACTTGTAATGAGAGGGCGAGTGATATCAAGAAATATCTCATCGAGGTTTGCTTCCCTTTGCTGAGCATAATGAACTTCGTAAGCAAAGATATGTTTTACGAGTGACGAGTGTGAAAAATATGTTCTAAAAGACAAGGAGGAACTTCAAGCTCATGCATACGCAGAGGCTTACGCGGCAACACGAAGGACAGACCTGCGTTAGAGGAGTTTTCTGGTACACTAAGAGTAGCTAGTTGAGACTTATCAGCTTGACAGGACGGTTCTCATACCTTTCTATATTTCAGGCTTTCATCATCATAGGATAGTTGCATAAAAGTAACTGGGGATATGTTAAGGCTGATATCATTACGAGGGTAAGTTCTTTAGAATTAATAAAATGAAGTAACAAATGAGTCCGCTTTGAAGACGGAGCACTTGATTGAAGCATTTATAGATCCGAGGTATATAAGGTCAGGAGAAAGCAAGTGGAAGGATTATTTTCCGTACCTTTGAAGAAGATCTTTCGCAGTGAATTTAATTTTATACCAACAATTTCTCCTGAAAAGTCTGTCTGCGCAGTGAAAGAGATTTGAGTACACCAAAATTAATAGATGAATTCGCCTATCGTATGGGGACAACAGTCTTAAAAATATGACAACTGCTGTACGGACGATATTGTACGGTATTGGTATATCAGAAAAATCAGGAAATAGTTGATTATGTCAATATTTACATCTGATTAATGGAAATAGAGGCAGAGCAAAGGAAGAACTTGCAAAGCTTTAATACAAATACGCGAATACCGTTATTTAGGCTTGTTATATTTATTTCAGTACAGGCTTGCATCTGAGGACATAAGGAAAAATACAGACGAGAGATAGAAAAGCTTTATTAATATAAAGGGCTATCAGGCGGGATTATATTTTTAAATCCATATGGATAGCAGATACAAGATAATTTAGCCAGAAGGCTGGATTTCATTGAACAGCTTTATACTGAGACTTCTAAAGTCCGTACTAATGGAGCTTGGATGTATATAAGTCTCAGCCGGATTATTTTCGCAAAGCTTAATTCATTCTCTATTCAAGAAGTTAACTGGGCTATAAAGCATGAGCTTTTTCTCAGAAAGCTGTCTCACAGAGATTTAATCATACAAATGAACTTGAGAGTACAATCACTCTGGTAATTAAGCTCCTGAGTAGTTTATAAGAACTGGGAGTTGAAGGGTTGTTCAGGCAATATGCCCAGCTTATTAGAAAGAAGCATGGATGAAGCTGACCATGAGTGGTATAGGAGTAGTATGGCGAGGCATCAAGCTTACGGGAATATGCGGGACTGTATATGAGAACGATGAGAGATGATTCAGATGAGAAAATAGAACTCCCGTATATTCATATTTTTGTATGATATACATAATACCGCAAAAAGCCTTGCTGTATTCATACCTGATAAAGAATAAGAATGAGGCTGATTTACAGGATATATATAGGAATATAAGGCAAATATACTCATTTGCAGGTGAACGGAATTAAAAAGGTGAAATTAGTGCCAATCTTGCAACTGTATATAAGCTAGTATTTAAGGATTACAACTTTTTATCGAAACTTATCTTATCTGCCTTCAGTGATTTTAGAAGAAAATTGTGTGTAAAAATGCAAAATAGGCAGTTTGTTACCATAGTTACGAGGACATGGCTGGCTCTTCATATAAGTTCAGACGGGGTTGCTATAACGATATGTCGAGAGTATTCTACTGCTGTAGTGGCAGATAAAGAAGGAAACCTATATCCTGCCAAAGAGTCTGTGATTCGAGAAAGACTTATAAACTACTATGTTATTTAAATAGCTGTTATGAGGCAGATGAGCTATATGGAGCTTCTGTACCATGTTGCTGAAAAGTGCCGCTTTCACAAGCAGTGTAAAAGCACCTAACCGAAAATCTGTGAGCAACTGCTTGCATCCAAGACTACAGAAGAGTATAAGTATTTTATAAGAAATAAGCTCTTAGAGTACTGCTGAAGCCAATGAGGTGAAAAGCTTTGAAACTCATGTTAAATGACTATAATTTTAATCAGGTTGACGGGAAGCTGGCTGACTATGCTGCCAATATAGCTATGTATAAGAAATGTATCCACTTTCGCCCAGGCTACTTTAAGATAATTGGCTTGGATATGGTGGCAGAGAAGGCTGTTCTAAGGTCATTTCATCTATATCGAAGATGAAGATGAGGCAGAAAAAGAAAACTTTGGAGTATCATCTCTCTGCATACAGGCTATATGATAAAAGGCTGATGATGGGGTTATCATCTTCCTTAAGACAACAGCAGATTGGAGTGACTGGAGCTAAACCTTATATGACAAGGAGCTAAGGGACAGAGACTACTGAATGTAGAAATTTGTCTCAAGGGTTATTCAGCAGATGCTTTTTCGAGTCTCTTGCAGTAGGTCGATAAGATGTTTGAATACTACGAAAAGTTTGTGGAAGAGACTTGAGTGAGGCTATCTATGTTTCCCGCAAGTGGCTTGTGAGGGATGTCAGAGTTGGTAAATGCACAGCGCATATATGATAGGCATATAAAGACAAAAAGCACGTTGTTCATTGTTTTCATATCTTAAAATCCTAAGCGGAAGAGTATTTAACTGATGAGAGAGGATTATGTCACAGTGTGGGTTGAAAACCAGCTGAAGAAGGCATTATACTTCCTTTCTTTAAGGAATTTAAGAATAAATGCAGGCTTCCTGCAAATCGAATTCAAACTATGTGGTATGCTATGCCACAGCGAAGACGAGGTTTACTATCAATTATAGAATCATTTTCTTGCCAACGGCGGAGACAAGCACTGTAGAATGGATGAAAGAATGTGTATCAGGGCATCTTTGCAAAGAATTTTTGGTTTTTGCAGATGACGTGTATGTATTATATTTCAAGTGAGGAAAAGTGATGATGAGCCAAAAGATAATAATGAGTGACGAGTTAGTCATCAGCCAGGATGTGCTCTTTGAGGAAGACTTGGGACATAGCTTTGTCTCACAGATAAACATGATGTATGTATGTATGAGTTTGTCCAGACGACATTGAAGAATATGAAATTATGTGGCCGAAAAAGGAGATTATAGATAGCTGTTTTCTTTGGAGACTATAGATGAGGAGTTTGATAATGAGAGAAGGCAGGACTTTTTGGTTGGAAATGGACATTGCGAGGATTATGTCAGCTGACCGTATGACTTCTTTCGCCTGAATCAGTCAGCAGGGGAAGAAGAGCAACACCTTATACCTGCGAAACTGGCGTACAGAAAAAGTAAAATGACTGGATAATAGAGATGAGTTAGAAGAAAGAGCTCGGGGGACGTGTCGAAGTACAGGATTTCATCAAATATGTCTTACTTGTAATGAAGAGATAAGGAGGTGTGTGATAAGACCTATGGAGAGCAGCTGATGAAGATATTTCTTGAAGCTTTGCTAAATGTACTAAATAACTTTTTATCCGTTTTAACGAGATAGAATACCTGGAATTACTTTTCAGAGTTACAAAAAGATGTCATATATGATGAATGCTGTGCACGGGAGCTGGGATTTGAAAAGGAAAAAGTGCATTCTTTTAACTCATGACGAGGCATTTTTATACTATACTAATCAGAAAATTGAGCTTTATGTAAATGATACTGCTATTTTAGAACTTGAGGAAGACGGACTCACTAGAATGCTACTACATCCAGCTTGAGCCATAACCAGCTAAAAATAGTAAAAAGAAAAGGCTGAGAAGCTTAATAAGTCATCATGGTTAAGTAATCAGGAAGAAAATGCCAATTTGTTTCACACCCTCTCTCCGATGGTCTCGAAGAATCACAGTATCTACATATATGCAGTAGGAAGAGGCTTTATAGATGAGCTTGGGCAGATGGTGTAGGAAGCTCTCTCGGGTGCAGATATTTAGAGGCAGAACCGTATGCTTAAGGGAGCCTGCCTTGGCAAGACAAGACCTCAGATGAACCAACAGACATAGAGTTGATGGAGGAGGATAAGATAACAGTAGGCTTTTTCGCTATGGCTGTAAAGGACGGTATACTGAGATTACACTCTGAAGCCTGCACCTGAAAGTGGTATGAAGCAGAAACTGAAATTGACTTAATTATACGCGGATGAAGATGAGCTGGTATACAGATAAATGATTTTATTAACAAGAAAACCAGCCGAGATTCATATCATTTTCGGGAATTAGCTCCGCAGTTGTGATTGATTAGAATAAGGCTGTCGCTTAAATTTACAAACAGAGATACCTGCATCATAAAAGCTCTGATATGGCTTTGGAAGCTTTTGTACCTACCACAAACAAGTCTGGGAGTTAATGGAAAAGTAATAATATGTAGCGGTAGACTTGCGGAAAAAGCCGTTTGTGCCGATGGAAACAGATAAAAAGACTGTACTCTATTGAGGAAATCTGTCACTATGTAACGACAATGTATACAGCAAGATATGAAGTCTCATCATCTGACAGATTATATTAAAGAAGAGCTTAAATTGCTCGCTGTGGCAGACAAGCTCAAAAAGATTGGTTGAGGATGGTTTCAGCCTTAATGATGTAATCACTGCTTTATTTTTGCAGCTGACCTATATAGTAAGGACGAGATTCTTGAAACCATAGAGCTTGTTAGTCCTTAGAGGAGATGCAGGACTGGGAAAAGAAAGCGCATTTGTAGCTATAAAAAGCTTGAAGAGAAGAAATACCTGCAGCCTTAAAGTGCTTTTAGAGGAACTCTGAAGGTGAAAGCCTGCAGATAGGGACTATGGACTGCGCTTAAAAGCCATGAGGATTTGCCTCACTCATGTATCTTCCTTAGAGAAGCAATAGAAATTGTTTCAGCAAGTCTTACAACATATACTGGTAGCAATAAGTCGCTATTACTAGTATACTTGCACTCTAAGCTTGGAGGCCACGAAAAGGAAATTTAACGAAAAAGTCGGTGAATTACAAATGATGAGACCGTATATCAAAGGCTGAGTCTGTATGGAAAGAAACCGAGAGATTGGCTCTAAATAGCAGATATAAGTAGAATTGAAAATGTTTTTGGCAAGCTATAGAGCATGGTCGGAGGGCCACAGAAAATAGAGTTTAAGCTGAAGAATTAAAACTGAGTATAGGAAGGAGCTTGGAATGAGCTATTTATAGGTAAAGGAAGTGAACAGGAAGAGATTAAGGTTGATTATGAAGAGGAAGTTCGTTCAATTTGTGAAAAAGATTGACAAAAGCTAATTCTTCAGATAAAATCATAAAAGAAAGAGTATGATGAAGTAAACCGTTATCTCAGGATGCTCAGATGATCGACGGTTTGCCTGAAGAGCCAAAGAAGGAACTGCTTACATACGCAAAGTACATACTTGACCTGCGAAAGGATATATCAAAGCTTGAAAGTAAGAGAACTGAGCTCACCGAGTTTGAGTTCGGGTTATGGAAAGGTATGAGGGATATAATTCCTGACGATAGACTGAAAAAGAAGAAGAGTACGAGCAAAACCATTAAAAGTGACTTCAAGAGCGTTGTCGGTGAAAAAGGCGGTACTTAGCATGAAGAGGTGAGAGCTTAGCAGAAAAGCATTTCTAGGAAGCTGGCTTGGTAGCAGGCACAATTATAGCTTACTTTTGCTTATGCATTATTCTTTTATATGATATTTGATACCTTGCTGGATATCGCATTTATACTTACCATAATTGGTGAGTTGTAATAGCCTTTTATATATTCATTGAAACTGATAAAAACTCGAAGGCACTTAAGCTAAATGTCAGCTAAGGAGAAACTAAACTGATTAATCTTACCAATACAGTTAAGATTAAATATGTTAATCAAAAAGTCATCTTTAGATTACAGTTTATGATAAGTGTGCGGTAAAACAATGTATTTTTGAGCTTGAGTACAGGTATAATCAGTATGTCCTATAAGGGAAGATGAGATGAAGAGAAGAAAAAGCCAATTCAACTTACGAGTTTTTACAACAACAAGTATAAGGACCTGCGTTTTCAGTATAAGGTTCGTAGACGCGAGGTATGGTCTTATCAGGCAGGGAGCGGTAGTAGACCCTAAGGAAATGGTTGAGATAAGACATAAGTTAAATGAACGAAGGCAAAAGCTAAGGGAACAGCTATGAAAATACGAAACAATATCAAAGCTAGGGGAGAGGCTTACTAGATAGGAAAGAAGTTCGAAAGAACTGGGAATCATGGTCACGGGGATGATGGAGTTTTATGGAATTGGGGTAGAATAGATCGAAAATATAAAGCTGAAGATATGGTTTGTATCTTCAGCTTTTTCATATTAACGTCTATTGAGTATCCCACAATCTGTTACATATGGATATTTACTTCTACCTGTGCACCATTGCATATCAGAATCTGCTTTTACTGTGGTAGAACCACTTGACCAAGATTCGCCATTTCTATGAATATCTAAAGCTAATTGTGCGTAAATATACGCAACTCTCTTTCAGGTATAAAATTTAATAAGTCAATTATATATGTATATAAAAGTCAAGTGTTTTTATACATTTAAAATGAGTAAATTTACATTATTTTAGTTATAAATTTTCTTTAGATTGTCAAAGCCTAGCTGAGTGTTTTGCGGGAGTAAATCAGCAAGTACAGCCGTCATCAGACTACAACCACTACCGCACGGAAACCACAATAGATCGTGCGCTTTTCAGTATTTATACTGATTTCTTCCTTGTCTTTATTAACAGTGCTTTGTGTCAAAGCAATTGACGGAGTAGGCTTAAAAGCAGCTCTAACAATGAGAGGTGAACCGTCACTCATTCCGCCTAGAACACCACCGCTATGATTGGTAGACTTTTAATTTCTCCATTTTCACAAAATGAAGGCATCGTTGTTTGCTCGCTCCTCGTACTTTTTGCAGAGGCAAAACCATCGCCTATTTCAACGCCCTTAACAGCTCCTATTGAAAATAGAGCCTGCCCAAGCCTTGCATCGAGCTTATCAAATACAGTCTCCCCAAGCCCTGCGGGAAGCCCTGTGGCTACACATTCTACTATTCCGCCTGCAGAGTTCAAGCTTTTTAATCTCTTTCAGATGTCCCTCAGCTAATTTTGTAGATTCTTCATCAGGCATATAAAGTGAGGAATTAAGAACAGTCTCTTGTTAGTTTTACTTCGTCGTTAAGTAGGATAGCTGGTAGCTAATATTTCCTATTGAGTGAGTGTAAGCAAGTACATCTATGCCAAATTCTTTTGAGAAGCTTAGTCGCTACAGCACCTGGCACACACGGAAAGGGTTTTCTTCTCGATGAGCTACCTCCCTGTGGTCTCTAAAGCCATATTTTTCATCAAAGGTATAGTCGGCATGCCCCGGACGGTGTATCAGCAATTTTATTGTAGTCCTTGAGCGTTGGTCTGCACTTTACCATCACCGCGATCGGAGTGCCTGTAGTAAGCCCATTGAACACACCTGAAAGTATTTCTACATCATCATCTTCTTTTCTTGGGTAGTAAATGCCTCTGCCGGGCGTTCCTGTTCATATAAGGGCAATATCCTCTTTACTTAGAGAAAGCCCTGCAGGACAGCCATCTATAACCACCCAAGTCCTGCAACTGAGACTCTCCCCAAGTAGTTATCTTAAACAAAGTTCCAAGTTGAACCAGCCATAGTCCTCCTCCCAAAATACTAAATATTAGATAATGTAATTAAATACCTATAAATATATATGTCAAGAATGAAAATCAATGCTTTTAAAACTCCCCCATTGTGTTAGACTCTATAACAATTAGCTCTAACTAATGCAAGGAGGACAAAAATGAAGTTAAAGAAAAATGCAAAATTAAGAGAGAAGAATGGCAGATCAGGTATTGATTTTATCTCATGCTCTACAGCTGATTTCATGAATCAGAATATGCAGGAGAGCATTTTTGGAGTAAGAAAATATATGTCAGGCTTTACCGGTTCAGCGGGCAGCCTTTTAGTTGGGAAGGATAAGGCTCTTCTTTGGACAGATGGCAGATATATATTCAGGCTGAGAGAGAGACTCTCAGGGTACTATAGAGCTTATGCGTATGGGTGAGGATTTCCTACCATATCAAAGTATATGAAGATAACATTCCTGAAAATGGAGTGCTTGGCTTTTGATGGAAGAGTATCAATTCAGCCCTTAGGCATAAGATTAAGGCCGCCATTGAAAAGAAAAATGCTACTATCAAAATATGACAAGGATCTGGTAGATGAAATTCGACGACAGATCTGCGCTTTCCGTTAAGCTTCCGCATTTTCCTTGAAGAAAAATATCCCAGGCAGACCTGCATCGGATAAGCTTACCTTTTGTAAGAACTAAGATGAAAAGAAGAGAGCTGATGCCTTTCTACTTACCTCCCTTGATGATATTGCCTGGCTCTCACAATATGCGTGGAGATGAATCCCTTGCAACCCTGTAGTGCTAGTCACACACTGTTGTATTTATGGACAAGGCTGTAATCTTCTTAAATGAAGCAGTTCTTAACGATGTGCTAGAGGCAGAATTTGAGAAAAATAATGTGAAATCAGACGCCTACAACTGATATTTACGAGTATGTAAAGGGCTTAAGGACTGCAAGAAGGTCATGCTTGACACTAATAAGGTAAACTATGCTATTTACAGCAATATACCTGAAAATGTTGAAAAGCTTCCTAAGGTAAATCCAACAACTTTAGAGAAGGCTAAGAAGAATTCTACTAGAGAAAACATCAAAAAGGCGATGTTAAAAGACGGAGTATGATGGATGAAGTTCATTTACTGGGTAAAGAAGAATGTGGGCAAGATGAAGATTACAGAGATTTCGCAAGTGATTATCTTGAGGAGAAGAAAGTGAGCAGGAAGGCTTTATTGAGCTCTCCTTGATAGCTATAGCTGCTTCACAATGCAAATGCCGCTATGATGCACTACTCAGCTACACCTGAGCATGATACAGAGCTTAAGCCTGAAGGCTTCTTCCTTGTAGACTCAGGCGGACAGTACTATGAAGGAACCACAGATATTACAAGAACCATAGTACTTGGCCCTCTTAAAGATGAGTGGAAGAGGATTATACGCTTACACTTAAAGGGACATATGAATTTTAAACGCAACAAGTTCTCTATGGCTGCACAGGTATCAATCTCTGACATCCTTTGCCGTGCTCCTCTTTGGAATATTGGTATAGACTACAGGTGGAACAGATCATGGTGTGTGGCTATCTCTTAAATGTACGATGAGGCGCCAAATGTCTAGATGGAAGATGGTTCCCGAGAGAATGATAGCAGTTCTTGAAGAGGGCAGATAACCACAGACGAGCCTGGAGCTATATACTGAGAGAAACTGTTTTATGGCATAAGAATTGAGAATGAGCTTCTTTGCAAGAAGGACATTAAAAATGAATATGGTCAGTCTATGTGCTTTGAGTTCGTAACCTATCGCCCATCGATAAAGAGGCAATTGATGTAAAAGTATCTTGAGAAGAGAGACATAGAGCAGATAGATGATTACCACAAACTGGTATATAAGGAGCTTTCACCTATTTTGAGGGTGAGGAGTTAGCTTGACTTAAGGAGGCTTGTGAGCCAATTGAGGTGGAATAATGGAAGTGATACTTAAGAGATACACAGGATATAATGAAGAAGAGATTCTCGGATTATATGCAAGGTTAGCTGGACAAGTATACTGACAACCCTGAAATGCTACAAATGCTATTTGAATTCCTTAAGATGATGGGGCCTATGTTGATGGCAAGCTGGTTTAGCATAATCGGGGCTGCGGACGGCTTTTCGGTACTCATACAGGATCTTTGGTTCATCCTGACTTTCAGAGAAATGGTATAGGCACTCTTTTTAAGAGGATGTTAAAGGAGTATGAAAATGTCTACCAGATGCATCTAATTACTGAAGATAGCGAGAGACTATATCATTTTATAAGTCACTTGGTTTTCACCGACAATTGCGATGTTAACGGGCTTTTCCAAGCATAACCAACATGATGCATATGCCTTTTTCGGATAAACTAGAAAGTTACTACCGTAGGTTGCGTGATTGTAGCTAAACAAAAGATGAAGTATAGTAACGTAGATACTTCTCTTTTGTTGTCGACAAATGTTGCACTTTAACGGGTGCAGTCCCGAATCTGCCTGATATTGGAAGGATGAGGCGAAAGCAAGGCTGCATATGGAGCATTTCGAAATCTTCTAGGAAGCTCGACATGAGGATATTAACCATGCGCGAATTGAATGTCTAACTCCATTTATAAAAGTATCTCCCGCTTGAACCGGAAACTACTACTTTATTTAGGTAATAACTTGGCATAATTTACAATAAAAACATATAATCAACAAAAAGTTAGGGGCGGTTTTTATTAACATTTAAAATAGCGAATGGGAATTATAAATTTTAATTAATCATCTAAATACAGAAAATATCCGATATAATAAAATGATAGGTTAATTTAACCTATAAACAAAATTTATTTTAAGAAAGTGAGCTATTTGATGAAAAGCAATTGTGTCACTAGAAAGAAGGTTGTTGTAAGTTGGCTTGTATTTCACTACTGTTAACAAATGCAGTTATGGTGCGCGCAGAAATCGGAATCCTGACCATGCAATTACAGGAAAGCAACAGTAAAGAAACCGCTCTATATTATAGGCAACTGGAAGCACAAAATTATCAAGACCTGTTCTATTGACGAAAAACAAAATGAAGCTTTGTTTTAGTCCATATGAGTCAAGATGAACAAATTTTATATTACTGCTCTCGAAACATTCTGATGGTATGACTTTTTCTATATTTAATGCAAATACTATGAAGGAGTTGAGGCGCTCAACTAAAATTGCTAATCCATCAAGCTTTATTAAATTTTGGCAGTAAAAGCAGATGGAACGGAGTTCATTTACATGTAGTTAAGGTAGAGAGAGTACTACGAAGGAGATATGTCTTTTCTTTTTAAATTTTGCGGATAGATGAAGAGAAACAACAAAAACTTTTGATTTTAGAGGAACAGCTAGAAATAATGGCAACAAGGGTATGTCATTTGCAGCGTTGACTCTAATGTCATTACAGTTGATTTATCTAGAGAAACAAGTATTCAAAAGGTGCTATAGTAAATAGAGAGTTGAAACAAGCAGTTACATGTCTCCAAATCAGGGAAAATGTGAGACATGACTTATGCCAAACATGAATCTGCTTGGTGGACGTCTAAGGTCTCTAGCGCCACTAGTGGGTCATACTATATAAATTCATCTAATAGGATACCTGTAAAACAAATATGGTCATTCAAATATAATGCTAAAGCAGGGTGCAAAATCAGCATGAATAGTGTCAGCTAAGAGTAGACTATATTTTCATGACATAACTCTCTTGACCGAATTTTAGGTAGGTGATATGATATACAAGGACTACTATGCCTACGTTGGTGTCCTTCCTATCAATTGAAGGGCGAACAGCTAAAAATTTATATAAGGACCGTCAGGAGAATTAGCTGATAAAATTGATAAGGTTTGACGAAAGAGAAAATCATAAATAAGTTTCATGACTAACCCCAAAGAACATATAGGAAAGAAAATACTTTGACCCAACCTATTCACTATAAGGTTTTGATGGAGATCTTCTTTCAGCAAATCGTATGGATGCATATGATAATGAGATAGAGTTTTGAATGGAGGCAGACCTTATGTTTATTCTGTTATAGACTATGGCTACCGTGGTATGAAGCGCCTAGTATTAATGGAGAGATAGAGAGCTTTTAGGAGTGTCATTCATGACAGGCTTATATAGACTCAGGCATCTAAACTCTTCGAAGAAAATGATTAACATACCGAGTGGGGTTTCTCTTACATTTAGAAAGGATTTATATACGAACAAATTTCTGTTTTTAGGTGAGATGACGATAACTTCAAACAAAGGATAGAAAAATGTTTTTGAATCAAGGCACAACGCTTGATATCTTATCAACACATATTGGTTATTCGCCCATCCTGGAAAGTCTGAACAGTATAGTCTTGAAAAGAGCAGACTTTGGAATTTAGCAGGAAAATTTACAAATATACCGGATATGATACGAGATTTGGGAAGCAAGAGACGGCGCCGCACAAAGGAAGGAGAAGATGTTTTAGAAAAGGTTGAAGAGGTGTGAGAATGCAGCAACAGACAATACCCTCTACCGAGCAGAGAGCAGCATTAGGTATGTTGTTCAAACATAAAAATACTTTTCAGAAAAAGGGCATTTTATAAAGAAAAATGCTTTTTACCGATATTGAGTTTAAAGGATGATCATCTCTCTGATACGCCAGAAAAGTATAAATACGAGGTAAGGGGCAAAACGCTATAGAAAGAGAAAAAGGAGTGAGATTGTGAGTTTCTAAGGGATGGAATCAAGTCCTCTCTAAAGGAGAGCTTTTATTGTACCTTCTAGGAAAATTGCAGCCACCAAAAGACGCAGATGATTTACCACTACATAGAGTTATAAAGAAGGCTCTTGATGAGGTGATAAAATTAAAGCTGATATACCTACGGCACAAACCTAAGATTTTTATGATAAAATGCCACATAAACTTTTTATATGGTATACAAAGTGGTGTGATTTCCACGATGGTAAATCATCTATCAATCAGAATAAAGAATTGCTGGATTTGTTTTCACAGTTGTCTATGGTTAGTACTCATATAACCTAACATAAAAAGGGAAGCCCCGAGAGATTCGTGGCTTTCCTTTTACAGGAGTATAGCAGTACGGCACATCTATCTGCGCAGTCAAATCGCCAGATAGTGAAACGATGAACCAGAAATGCGAAGCAAATGGTGAGACCTCGAGTTACGCAGAAAGGTGATATGGGGAAGACATTAATTTATAGTGCCTTGAAAGTCAAAACTTCATTTATAAATAGAATTTATGGTTATCAAACAAAATCGGTGAATGGATTTTGATTGTATTTTTCAAAATCCACATAAATAAAAGGAGAATATTACCATATGGTTGATACAGAACTATATATACATTGATTAGAATCTTTAGACAGTCTTGATGATCATAGTCTAAACAAATGGCGATTGACGAAGAAACTTTAGAAACAG